>Ga0335078_10001091_pt1 | contig 41279 bp, 33 predicted proteins | sample Lox_Sample_32_FD_206711 | JGI IMG/M metagenome (GOLD analysis project Ga0335078, IMG submission 206711) | Soil microbial communities from Loxahatchee National Wildlife Refuge, Florida, United States - Lox_Sample_3.2 | ecosystem: Environmental > Terrestrial > Soil > Wetlands | place: USA...
TTTGTGTAAGTTGCTTTTGTCGCCGAGGGAGCATCCCTGGGGATGGCCCATTGGCAGCGCGGTCGCGACGGATGGCGCCGTTCGTTGTTTATCTTTGGCTGTGAGCGGACTCTTTGCTTTTCTTAAGTGGCTTGCGGCGCCCATCCCGATGCGAACAGCTTGCGCAGGTTGGAAGCCAGACATACCAGCTTCCACTCGCAGCGCACGTTCCTTAGGCCGCGCAGGCTGAAGCGCCGGAAATCACGCCGCTCCTTGATCTGTCCGAAGACCGGCTCGACGATGGCCTCGCGCATCTTGTAGACGGCCCGCCCTGGCTCGGCCTTCTCCCTGGCCTCGCGTTCCAACTCCGCCTTGGCTGCGGCGATCTTCTTCGGCCTGCTCTCGCGCCGCACTATTATCATCTGTGCAGGGAATCTATCTCCGACAGACTCCTAGAACGCGAACATTTGAAGCGAACTTCCGACTCGCCGCATTATGACGGCGGTTCGTTTGAGGAACCGCCGCGGGTGTCTTCGGAGCGCTTCGCAGTTGAAAGCGGCTACGCAGTCCAACTAGAGCCGGCGGCTGTATCGGCCGGTTCGGCGGCTGCGGCGCGCGCGGGCATGGCAAGCACGTTCGGCGAGACGGAGTTGAGATTGGGATCGCGGGCCACTTCGCGCCAGGCATCGCGCACGTTGCGGACACAATCGATGGCGTGCTGGAACTTCGCTTTCGAGGCCGACTGCGAGGCCTGGAGAATCTCCGCGAAGATGGCGGCATAGAACTCGCTGAGCGCCTGAGCGGGGCGCCCGCCCACATCCATGCGGAGCCGTGCCTGCAGGTGAATGATGATGTCGAGGGCACGCTTGACCGCACCCCGGCGGGCGTCCGCGTTACCGCGCTCCACCGCCGCGATGGCGCCGTATAGAAAGCGGATGATGCCGTCGTAGAGAGCGACAATGAGCTCGACTGCCGAAGCGCTTTCCAGCGCGTGTTCCCGGTAACTTGCCATTGGAAACTGAATCCTCCCACTGTTCCTGTTTCGTGCCTTCTTCAAACCGCGCCGTACTATTCTTCCTGCGAAGCCTTCGCGGCCGACCTGCGATCTTCCGCGCCGGCGCGGGAAAGAGCTTGGGGTTAGCCGCCCGGGTTCTGGTTGTAGCCCGTGATCGCGGAATAGAGCTCGTTCATGCCGTTCAACTGCGTCGGCAGCTCCTCGAAGATTTCGTTGGCCGCATTCAGCTCCGCGGTAAGGCTGGACTGCTGCACGGAAATGTAGCTTTGCTCCTTCGAGATCTCGGCGTTGAGCATGGACTCGGTCGTGCTGTTGGCCGTGGTGGCCTGCGCCAGAATGCCCGACGACGAACTGGAGCCGGCATTGCTAATCATGTTGGAAAAGGTCTGGCCCCAACTGCTGGGATTCTGAAAGAAGCCCGCAACACTTGAGTAGTCGCTATTGAGCACGGAATCAAGCGAATTGGCGTTGAAGGTGAGCGAGCCGTCATTGTTCACGCCGATGCCGAGCGTGGTCAGACTATTGATGTCGGACGAATTGGTGTAACTGAGCGTGGCATTGGCGGTACTCGTGGTGTCAATGAGGCTGGCTCCAACGGTCAGGTTGCCGGAGGTGCCGGAGGTGTTGGAGACAAGCGACAAGCTCTGGGAACCGTCATTGTTGGTGACGATCGATGCCGAAACCCCCAGCGCGGAAGAGTTGCCGGGATCGTTGATGTAGGTTTCGAGATTGGCCAGGGTGCTGCCGCCCTCGGCCTTATTCACGGTGCTCATGTCGATCTCTTGCCGGGTGCCTGTGCCGACCTGAATGGTGATGGAGCCGGTCAATGTGTCGTTGGCGCTGGGAATCGACGACAGCGTGCCCTGCGAGGGCTGGGAGCTCGTGGCCGCGGCGCCGGAATAGGTCAAAGGAATGTTGCTGGCGGCAACGATATTGGAGCTGACGGTGAGAGCACCGGCCGATTGTGCGGTTTGCGAGGTCAGGGTGAGCGTCGACTGACCATTATTGGTGGCCACGCCGGCCGTTACACCGATCTCGGCGGAGTTGATAGCCTGAGCCAGCGCAGAGATCGAGGTTTGCGACGAGTTGAGCGTGATGGTTTGCGGGGTTCCGCTGCCCACCTGGATGGTAATAGAGCCCGACAGCGTTGGGTTGAGGTTATTGGTCACCGAGGTCAGAATGCCGTTGGGGCTCGAAGCGTTCAGGCCGCTGAGCAGCTCCTGCTGCAGGAGAGAGAGCGTGGGCGAGCCAAAGAGGGGCTCGGGCGTGCCGGAACTGGTATTGCCGTCCTGGGCGTTGATCGCACTAATCAAAGAGTTGTAGTCGGAGACAAACTGGTTCATGGCGCTTTCGACGCCGGAGTTGTCGTTGCCGATAATCACCTGCACGGGCTCGAGGCTGCCGCCCGACTCCTGTGGGCTGGGGGCAAGCAACTGGAAGGTGACGCCGGGGATGAGATTGCTGACGGTGTTTGAGGCGCTGCTGAGATTGATGCCGTCCACCGTCAAGTTGGCGTTGGCGCCGGTGACAGCGGAGGTGTAAGCCAAGGCTGTCTTGCTATCGACGAGGCTGGAATTGACGGCGAGGGTTCCCGCGCTGCCCGTTGTGCCTGAAGTGAGCTGCAGGCTCGCGGTGCCGTCGCTGTTGGTGACGGTGGAGGCGCTGAAGCCGAAGGCGTTGCTGGGATCGTCGATGTAGGCTACGAGATTGGCCAGCGTCGTGCCGCCTTCGGCAGCGCTCACCGCACTCATGGAGATGGTTTGCTGGCTGCCGCTACCCACGGTGACGGCAAGCGTGCCGGTAAGATTCTCGTTGGAACCGGTTACAGGCGAAAACGTGGCGCTGGAGGTCGTGCCGCTCGCGCCCGCGGTCACTGCGGCGCTGAGCGTGTTGCCGGCGGCGGCGGCGATGGAGTTGTTGGTGACAACAATGTTGCCGTTGGCGCCCGAAGTCCCCGAAACCAGGCTTAGACGCGAGCCGGTCGCGTCGGTGAGCACGGAGGCACTGATGCCTACGCCCGAGGCGTTGATGGCCGAGGCCAGACCGGAGAGGGTGTTATCGGAGGAGTTGAGGGTAATGGTTTGCGCCGTGCCGCCGCCCACCTGGAGCGTTATCGAGCCGGAAAGCGTAGCGGCGCTGTTGGCAATCTCAGCCATGTAGCCGCTGGAGGTCTGAGCCAGGTTGTGAACCACGACAGAGTGCGTGCCGGCCAGAGCCGAAGAGGTGGCCGCGGTCAGCTCCAACACGTTGTTATCGGAGCTCGAGCCCTCCTTTTGCGCCAGGACGCCTTGTAAGTCCGACAACTGGCTCACGTCGGTAGAAAGGTTCGAAAACAGGGTTCCCAGGCTAGAGATCGCCGCGTCCTGGCTTTCGAGCGAACTCAATTGGTTCTTCCAGGGGGTTTCCACTTTCTGGAGGTTGCTGACGATTTCAGCCACGGTCGAGCTCACGTTGAAGCCCGTGCCGCTGGTCGCCGACCCGAAATTGAGTCCTATCGTACCCATTGAACCCTCCGATCCATCTTATGCAGCCTGCGGACCAACCCCGTCGCAAGGCAGGTGAGAAAAATCTCACCGCATCTCGTCGGGGGTGGCAGGCTCTGGATCAAACAAGGCAAAGAGGGGCATCCACAGGACGCCCCTCATTGGTTGGCGGTCCGCCGAGGGCGGACGCCGGCCCAATTTACCCCGGCCCGAGTCCAGCCGCCGGGAACCTCGGTGGTTAAGTCCGGCGGCGCCCGCTCAACGCGTTACGCGCCGCCGAAGGTCTGGGTTATTGCAACAGCTTGAGTACGGCCTGCTGTTGCGAGTTGGCCTGCGCCAGGGCCGCGATGCCGGTCTGGCTCAGGATTTGGTATTTGGACATGTTCGACGAAGCCTGCGCATAGTCGGTGGCCTGCACCGCGTTCTGCGCCGACTGCACGTTTTCGGTTTGCGTGCTGAGCACGGAGCCAACTGCGTTCAACGTGTTGAGCTGGGCGCCGATGTAGCCGTCTTGCGCCGCCACGTCGGCGATGGCCGAGTTCAGGCTGGTCAGAGCCGCTTGCGCGTCGGCCTGAGTGGACAGATCGGTGCCGCTCAGCGTCGCGCCCGCTTTGTCGGTGTAGCTCATGGTGGCTATGCCGCCGCTGCTCGAGGCTCCGCCCGTCGCCACCGTGTCGGCGGTCGAGGCTTGCCCGCTGGCCGCGGCGACAACCACGGCCGTCACGTTGTCAGCGCCGCCCGTCGCCTCCGTGATCGTCAGAGCGCCGCTGCCGTTGATGGCTGCGGTAAGGTGTTGACTGTTAGCTGAGCCGGCGGCGAACGCCGTATTCAGGGTTGTCGCCAAATTGGCGAGTGTATCGGTGTATCCGGTAACGCCGAGCACAAATTTGTTGCTGACGGTGCTGTACGCACCCGCGGCAACCTGTGCAGCCGTGCCGGCCACATTGGCGCCAGCATCGTTGCCGACCGCCAGGGTGCCAAAAAGGTTATTGCTGGTATTGGCTTCAGTGATGGTGGCGGCGACACCTGTCGTGGTGTTACCAATTGTGCCGCTCCCGGTAACCGTGGCCACACCGCCGCTGTTGACCGAGTTGTCGACGATGCCGTCGTTGGCAAATGTCGGCGAGGCAATTCCGGCGCTGTAGGCTGAGGTCGCTGTGTACGTCAATGCCTGCGGACCGGTGGTGAGGGATTCATCGGTCAGGTTGTTGGTCACTTTCAAAGGCGGATTGCTCGAGGAGGTGCTGCTCAACGTCATGACGCCCGTTGAGGGGTTGATGCTGGCCGTAACACCCAGAGCGGCATTGTTGTTGAGATAGTTGGCCAGGTCCGACATGGTTACCGCGCCATCGGCCTTTTGTGCAGCCTGCGCCACCTCATGCATGGTCACCGTGTTGGCCGCGCTGCTGCCCACTTGCAGTGTGATGGAGCCGGCCAGGACGTCGGTGCCATTGGTGGCGGTGCCGCCGGTGATTTTGCCGCTGAAGCTGGCGCTGGTGGGGCTGGAGCCCGCGCCCACCGAGCCGGAGAGCATGATGCCGGTGTCGCCCGTGGTGCCGCTGCCCGCGATTTTGTCGGTGGTGAAGCTGGCGGTCACACCGTAGTTGCCGGCGTTGATGGCGCTGATCATGCCCGCAGCGGTATTGGCGAAGCCGCTGTTTCCGCCCACGGTCACTGTATTCGCAATGTCGGTGCCCGTGCTGGATAGCGTGGTAATGGTCAGCTTGGTCGTGCCCGTCGCGCCGCCGTTCAGGTAGTCATTGATGCTGGCCACGGTGCCGGCAGTTCCGCCGGTGGTCAGATCGATGAACAGGTTGTTGCCAGCCGCCGCCGTGGTGTAGGTCATGGTGCCGTTCGAGTCGCCAAGATTGGAGGACGAGAGCGAGCGGATGTTCAACTGGTCGATCGAGGCGCCGGTCTGCGTGGCGTCACCCGTGTAGATGGCTGTGTTGGAATTGAAGACGGCTTCGTCGTTGTAGGTGGTCGTCGAACCGATGTTCGAGATTTCCGACAGGATCGACTGATATTCCTGGTTGGCCGCTGTATCCTGCGTGGCGTTGAGCGTGCCGTTCGAGGCCTCAGTGGCCAGGGTGACGGCGCGGTTGAGCAGGCTGGTGACCTGCGAGAGAGCGCCATCGGCGACCTGCAGCAAGCCGGCGCCTTCCTGCGCATTGGTCTGCGACTGGTTCAGCGCCTGCTGATTGGCCTGCAGACTGTCAACCAGCGAGAGACCTGCAGCATCGTCCGCGCCGGAGTTGATCTTCGAACCGGAAGACAACTGTTGCAGCACGGTGTTGAGGCTCTTGTTGGTGGAATTCAGGTAGTTCTCCGCATACACCGCGGAGAGATTATTCAAGACACCCAGGGACATGGGGTTCTCCTTGTTGGATGCGGTGATTTGCGGCCCTACCTCGGAAGTGCCCCCATCGTATTTCAGCCGTGGGGTGCTGCTGCCCGGCTCGTAGCCGTCGCATCTGGCCCCTTCTTCGGCAAGGGCTTTAGGGACTTTATGACAGCGCGAATTGTGTCCCGATGGGGGACACTTCTGCAGACTTGCTTCGTTTTTTTTAACCTTTCGCGGAGAGCGCCGATAACTGCAACCAAGGAGATTCAAGATGATCGAATTGACGCGGCTCAACGGCCGTCCCATGGTGCTGAATAGCGATCTGATCAAGACCGCCGAAGCCTCGCCGGACACCATGCTGACGCTGATCAACGGCGAGAAGCTGATCGTGCGCGAGGAGATTGGCGAGGTGGTGGAGAAGGTGCTCGCCTACCGGGCGCGATTGCTGGCCGTGGTAGCCAAGCGGCTGCATCGCTTCGGCGATTTGGAGCGTGTAGCTGCCCTGGCGAGCCTGGATGCGGAAGGGCAATCCGCAGCTCCAACTCAAATCAAGCAGGCCGGCAACCTTCACCAGTAGAAGCTTGCAGAGCAGCCGTGTTTCCTCGGGGAGCAGCGTATGGAGAAAGCCAGCATCGGCGGAGCGTTTATGGCCATTGCGGGGATTATTACCGGGTTATTACTTGAAGGCGGCAACCTGGGCCAGGTTTTGCAGCCCACCGCGGCGCTCATCGTCTTTGGCGGCACATTGGGCGCGGTGCTGCTGCAATTTCCACTGACCACAGTGGTGGCGGCCTTCCGCAGCCTGGGTTCTTTGTTCACTGCGCCGCGCAAGCTCGAGAGCCAGTTGATCCGCGACCTGGTGAACTTCGCCAACAAGGCGCGCCGCAACGGCGTGGTCTCGCTTGACGCCGACTTGCATAACATTCGGGATCCGTTTTTGAAGCAAACTTTGATGCTAGCCGTCGACGGAACCGAGCCGGAGGAACTGCGGAAGATCATGCACGTGAGCCTGGAGTCGCTAACCGAGGAAGAGGAGCGGCTGCCCGCGGTGTTCGAGTCGGCCGGGGGGTTCTCGCCGACCATCGGCATCCTGGGCGCAGTGCTCGGCCTCATTCAGGTGATGCAGCATCTGGACAACATCACTGAGGTGGGCAGGGGCATCGCCGTCGCCTTTGTGGCCACAATTTACGGCGTGGGCATCGCCAATCTCTTCTTCTTGCCCTTTGCCGGCAAGATGCGGCTGCGCGTACGCGACAGCCAACGCCGCCGCGTGATGATGCTGGAAGGCGTAATCTCGATTCTCGAGGGCATGAACCCGCGCATTCTCGAGATCAAGCTGACGGGATTCCTCGATGCCAAGCATCAGGAGCCGAGGGAGCGCGCCGCATGAAGCTTCGTGTGCCGCGCAGCCGAGTTGGACAGGATCGCTGGCTGGTGTCTTACGCCGATTTCATCACTTTGATGTTCGGCTTCTTCGTTGTACTCTACGCCTTTGCGCGAGCCGACCAAAAAAAACAAGCGCAGGTGTCGCAAGCCATCGACTCTGCCTTCCGCGCCATGGGACCTTTCCCGAATTCCGATCAGACCGCAGAGGCCGGGACTGCAACTCAGGCGAGTGAGGAATTGCTTACGCCGATGCAGGTGAAGTACGATCTCGACCGCATCCGGCGCGATTTGGCACTGGCTCTTGCCAAGCAGATCGGAACCCACACGGTTTCGCTGGAGATGGGCCGCGACGGGCTGGTAATCAGCTTGCGCGAAGCGGGATTCTTCGATTCCGGATCGGCGACTCCCAAGCCGGACGCCCTGGCGACACTGCGCGTCATTGCCGAACGGCTGGGCACCACGCCCTACGATGTGCGCGTCGAGGGCCACACCGACAATGTGCCCATCCACAATGCCGAGTACGCCTCCAACTGGGAACTCTCTGCAGCGCGCGCCACGCACATCGCCCACCTCATATTGGAGATGAAGGCCATTCCTCCCGACCGGCTCTCTGCCGCGGGATATGCCGAGTTTCATCCCGCAGCCGGCAACGATACCGCGGATGGCCGCGCGCAAAACCGGCGCGTGGATCTCGTGGTGCTGCCGCGGACGAAGATCGACTTCGCCGCTCCAGACGCTGCAGGGCCGTCCGGGCCGTGGCGGAAGGTGACAGAAGAGTAAGCGGGGGCGGCGAGTCATCAAGTCAGCAGGTCAACCGGGCTCTCCGTCGACTCCGAGAACTTTTACGATCACCCGCTTGCGGCGCCGGCCGTCGAACTCCGCATAGAAGACACGCTGCCATGTGCCGAGATCGAGGTGGCCGCCGGTCACGGGCAAAGTCGTCTCGTGGTGCAGGAGCAGCGACTTGAGGTGCGCGTCGCCGTTGTCTTCGCCGGTCTGATGATGCTTGTAATCGGGGCGCGCGGGCGCCAGCTCCTCCAGCCATTTGCCGATGTCCTCGATAAGCCCGCTTTCGAGATCGTTCACGTAGATGGCGGCCGTGATGTGCATGGGCGAAACGAAGCATAGGCCGTCTTTGACTCCGCTGCGCCTGACAATCTGCTCCACCTGGTCGGTGATGTGCACCATCTCGCGCCGCTTGCGGGTTTCAAAGACCAGGTATTCTGTGTGACTCTTCATGGAAATCTCCTGCGAAGCATTGCAATCCTGCGCAACGAACTCCAACCTTCGGCACTTATCCTAAGCATAGCTGTGAAGCCTCGTCGTCAGCCCGATCCGGCCGAGCGCCTGCGCCACCTGCACGAGCTGTTGCTGCGGGCCTATGGGCCGCAGCACTGGTGGCCGGCCAGGATGCCCCTCGAGGTAATACTGGGAGCATACCTGACGCAGAATACGTCGTGGAAAGCGGTTGAACGATCGCTCGCGAACCTGCGTGCGGCGGGTGCGCTTACGGTTGAAGGCTTGCGCAAGGTTACTGTGGCCAGGTTGCGGCGGCTTATCCAGCCCTCGGGCTTTTATGCGCGGAAGGCGCCCGCGCTGAAGGCGTTTGTGGCCATGCTGGACAAGGAATTCGGCGGTTCGCTTGAGAAGCTTGCTGCAGTGCCGACTGCTGCGCTGCGACAGCGGCTGCTGAAGTTGCCGGGTGTCGGCGCCGAGACCGCCGACGCCATCCTGCTTTATGCATTGGGCCACCCGGTTCCCGTGGCCGACGAGTATCTGCGGCGCATCGCCGAGCGGCATGGCTTGCTCAAGACTGCACCGCGCCGCACCGGAGTCTCGTATGCCGAGCTGACCAACCTCACGCAGCGTGCGTTCGCCGGCGACCCGCCGGAAATCCAGGGGCAGCTCTTCAACGAATTCCATGCATTGACTGTGGCCGTAGGCAAAGCGCACTGCAGGAGAACGGCGCATTGCGAAGACTGTCCTTTGGCCGGCGATTTGAAGAGCGGCTCTTAACTGTCAGTCCTCAGCTTGCAGCTTGTCCGCGCAGAATCACATCGCCGCGCTCTCGCAAAATGAGCTAAAAGCTGAAAGCCGATAGCTGAAAGCTGTAAGCTGAATGCACTATGAGCCTAACTCCGCAACCGCCTCAAGTGAATCTGACTCAAACCGCCGACTACCGCGAGTCGTACGCGAACAGCGTGCAGGTGCGCGTAAGCGTATGGGACTTCCAGCTCATCTTTGGCCTCGCCGCCAGCGAAAGCCCCGAGCAGGTGACCATCCGCAATCATCAGGCCATTTTTCTGAGCCCGCAGCAGGCCAAAGCCTTGTGGAACGTGCTGGGCCAGAATCTTGCGCAATACGAACAGGCCTTCGGCGCACTCAACCTGGAACCGCAGAGCCAGGGTTTTCCACGCGGTCCTGTGAACTAGCTGCCAGCCAGCCTTCCAAGGGCGACGCCGCACAACGTTATAGAGGCGGTTTCTGGTTGACTCGAGACGGCAACGGTTTCGCTGGACGAGCTAGGAGCTAAAGGCTAACGGCTGGATGCCAGTCGATAAGGAGCGAGCCCTTGCGCTTGAGAGAGATTCTCAATCCACGGCCGGAAGCGCCCCTGCCGCTCTGGATGGTCTTTCCTGTCATTTTTGTGGCGCTGTACTTGAGCCACTTCACGTTGCTGCGGCTGCCTTACTACTGGGACGAAGCGGGCTACTATATTCCCGCGGCGTGGGACTTCTTCCGCACCGGCTCGTTGATCCCTACGAGCACGCTCAGCAACGCGCATCCGCCGCTGCCCAGCATCTATCTGGCACTGTGGTGGAGGGCGTCAGGCTTCTATCCCGAGGTGACGCGTGAGGCAGTGCTGCTGGTGGCGACGTGCGGGCTGCTCGCGGTGTGGCGGCTGACGATGCGTCTGGTGGGAGTGGCTTCGGTCGCATTCTGGACCGTGCTGCTCACGGGCCTCTATCCCATCTGGTTCGCGCAAAGCTCGCTCGCCCACGCCGACATCTTTGCCGCCGCGTGCTCGCTGTGGGGATTGGTTTACTCGCTGCCCAGCCGCGGCCGCAAGCCGTGGGCGGCCGCGTTGTGGTTTGCCGCCGCCGCACTTTCCAAAGAGACAGCGATCGCGATTCCGCTGACGCTTGCCGCAGTGAACCTGGCAGTGGGATTCAAGAGCGGCGGAGCGGTGCGTGGAAGACTCTGGCGCGAGGCAGCATGGCTCGCGAGCGGCGTCGTCCCGCTGGCCGCGTGGTACGGCTACCACTGCGCCAAGACGGGTTTTCTATTCGGCAATCCGGAATATCTGCGCTACAACGCTGAGGCGACGCTCACGCCCCTGCGCATTCTCGCCGCATTGGGGCATCGTGTCCTGCACCTGACCGCGCACATGAACCTTTTTGTACCGGTGCTTATGGCCTTTGCGGCGCTGCTGCTCAATCCGCGCACCGACGCCGAGGGGCACGACCGCGCATCTCTCGATTCGCTGGTCCTACTGCGTATTTTTTCCCTGTTGTTGGTCGAGGCTCTTCTGTTCAGCGTGTTGGGCGGCGCACTGCTCACGCGTTACTTGCTGCCCATGTATCCGCTGGTGCTGCTGGTGGCCGTGTGCACGTTGTACCGGCGCGCGCCGTACTGGCACAGGCTGACGCTTTTATCGGCCGCAGCGTTTGTTGCCGGGCTCTTCGTGAACCCTCCTTACGGCTTCGCGCCCGAAGACAATCTGGCCTACGCGCATGTGATCCGCATGCATCAGGCCGGCATTGCGCAGCTCAAGAAACTCTACCCTGCCGCGACGGTGTTGACGGCGTGGCCCCTGAGCGACGAACTGACGCGGCCTGAACTGGGCTATGTGAAAGAGCCGTGGGAGGTGTGCGTCATCGACGACTTTTCCGCCGCCGAGATTGCACGCGCGGCCGGGGAGCCGGAGAAGTATTCGGCGGCACTGGTGTTTTCCACCAAATACGATCCGCCGCCGATGCTGCCTGCGTTGATCGGCGAGGCGCTCGATGAGCGTTACTTCGGCTTGCACCACGATCTCAAGCCGGAGTTGATTGCGCAACAACTGGGCGGAGCCCTCGTGTGGCAGCGCCGCGACGAAGGCATGTGGATTGCGCTGCTCCGCTTCAACCGGCCAGTGGAAGCGCGCCTCGAAAGCAATCCTCCGGCGAGGTTCACGCCGCTCAAGGTATCGGCTGCCGCCCGCCGATTTTTTGCGCAGCCTGGGAACAGTTTTCGTGTGCGCGGTGTCTACATAAGCACAGTGGTACCGAATGGGACGCTCGGAAGTCCGTGAATCCCGCCCCGCATCCCGCCCACGGTTGAGTGCTTGCGGGCGGGCCGACCGCTTGCGCTCCACAGCAGGCCGTCCACCTCGACGCTCCGGTTCTCCCAAACGGTAGCTGAATTCGAGGTTTCTGGGAGGCGGCCATGTTTAAAGACGCGACGTTTGAATCGATGGGCACCATCCACACCCAAAGCCGCAACTGGATGATTGCGACCTTCGGCCTGAACGCATCGATTTTGGCTGCATTGATCACGATTCCTCTCATGCACCCATCGGCGCTGCCGCAGCTGGAATATCCACATCTGCTTGAGCCGCCCGCGCCGGTCGAGGAACCCAAGCCGGTGAAACATCAGGCGTCTGCTCCGGCCCAAGCTACGGATATATTCGAGGGTAGGCCTCTGGCTCCGCCGACGATTCCGCCGCACATATGGTTTCCGACCACGCCTGAGCCGCGCGGAATCCCCAATGCTGGGGACTTCGCCGGCGGCCCGGCAGCCCTTCCACGCATCGGATGCGGTCCGCTCAACTGCAGCGACGTCCATCCGGTTGTGCAGGGACCGCAGCCGGTGCAGCACATTTCTTTGGGTGTGGCAGAGGGGTTGCTGATCAACAGGGTTCTTCCCGTCTATCCGGCGCCGGCGCGCGTGATGCGCATCTTTGGGAACGTCCAACTGGAAGCCACCATCTCGCGCAGCGGTACCATCGAAAATCTGCGCGTGATGAGCGGGCCTGCGTTCTTGACGCAGGCCGCGATCGACGCTGTGAAGCAGTGGCGCTACCGGCCTTACCTGATGAACGGCGAGCCGGTCGAGGTGGAGACGACCATTAACGTCGAATTCAAGCTGGATTAGCGGCTTGCAGCCTAGGTTCGCATCAAAACAACGCAGTCATCCTGCATTTCGGACCTCGACTCATGGTAGGGACGTCCGACTAAGGACGCCGGGCAAAGCAGTTCCTCGCTTTTCGCGTTTTAGCGAGCGCGGGCGCCAATCCTTCCGGACTTCATCCACGACGGCGGAGGAAGCCCGAGGCGCCCGCATTTTTTCGCCTGGTGTGCGGCAGGCGCAATCGGCGACAATGGCTTCTGCTATGACACAGCCAACTCGCCGTGAATTTCTGCGCACCGCCTCCGCCGTCACTTTCGCCGCCATTGCCGCGCCCGGCATTCGGCGCGCCGCCGGCGCCGGCCCAACGTCTACTCCGCACTCTGTCCCGGTTTTGATAGGCTCGCGCACGCCCGATGGGATTCTGACCTACTACTGGGATCCTGCAACCGGGGAGCTGACACCGGGGCTCAAGAACGACAGTGTGGCGAATGTGGCGTGGCTCGCGTTTTCGCATGGCCACGACTTCGTGTATTCGGCGTCGGAGCTGAGTACCTTTAACGGCAAGCCAACCGGCGAGGTCGCCAGCTTTCGCCTGGCGAAGGATGGCACCTTGCAGCAGCTTTCCGCGCGCAACTCGGCCGGCACGGGCACCTGTCACGTGGCCGTCGACGCCACCGGACAGATGCTGCTTGCGACCGACTATACGGGGGGTAGCGCGGCCAGCTTCCGGATCAGCGACGGCCAATTAAGCGAGGCGGTGTGGACCGAACACTATACTGAGCATGGGCCGAACCCCACGCGCCAGCCCACCGCTCACGCGCATTTTGCGTCGTTTTCGCCGGATAATCGCTTTGCCTACATCAACGACCTGGGCGGCGATTCGATCCACATTTACGAGCCCAATCCGGCCACGGCCGAGATGACGCCTGCAGGAATCTATCGCGCCAAGCCCGGCTCGGGACCGCGAACGCTGCACTTCCATCCCAACGGCCGCACCGCGTATTGCATGGACGAGCTGATTTCAGCGGTCGAAGTGCTGGACTGGCACAAAGACGACGGAGGTCTGACCTTCGTCGACCGTGTTGAGTTGCTGCCCGCCGACTATAATGGCCCCACCTCGATCGGCTGCGACACAGTCATCAGCCGTGACGGGCGGTTTGTCTACTTTGCCAATCGTGGCGATAACTTTCTTTACGCCTTTCACGCCGATTATGCGACCGGCAAACTAACACCGATGAAGCGGTCGAACTGCGGAGGCAAGACGCCGCGGAATTTCACGCTCGATCCTACAGAGCGGTGGATGCTGGTTGCCAACCAGGATTCGAACCAGATCAGCGTGTTTGCGCGCGATCCGAAAACCGGCGAACTGGCCGATGAGGGGAAGAGCGTGGAAGCCGAGACGCCGATGCGGATACTGTTCGTGTAACTACGCCGCCTGCGTTTCGCCCTTCAACTGCTCGGCCTGGTAGTGGGCGATTAGGGCGTCGACGATGGGCTGCAGGCGGCCCTGCATCACTAGATCGAGCTGGTGCAGGGTGAGGCCGATGCGGTGGTCGGTGACGCGGTTCTGCGGGAAGTTGTAGGTGCGAATCTTCTCGCTGCGGTCGCCGGAGCCAACCATCGACTTGCGCTCCTTGGCCAACTCGGCCTGCTGCTTCTCCATTTCCATTTCGTAGAGCCGCGAGCGCAGCACGCGCATGCCCTTTTCGCGGTTCTTGATCTGCGACTTCTCGTCCTGGCAACTGACCACGGTGTTGGTGGGCAGGTGGGTGATGCGCACGGCCGAGTACGTCGTGTTGACCGACTGGCCGCCGGGGCCCGACGAACAAAAAGTATCGATGCGGATGTCCTTGGGTTCGATCTTGATGTCGACCTCTTCGGCTTCGGGCAGCACGGCGACGGTGACGGCGGAGGTGTGCACGCGGCCCTGCTGCTCGGTCTCGGGCACGCGCTGCACGCGGTGCACGCCGGATTCCCATTTCAATTGTGAGTAGACGCGGTCGCCCTCGATAATCGCGATCACTTCCTTGTAGCCGCCGATGCCGGATTCCGACAGCGACAGCATTTCGACCTTCCAGCGCTTCTGCTCGGCAAAGCGCGTGTACATGCGGAAGATCTCGGCGGCAAAGAGCGAGGCCTCGTCGCCGCCGGTGCCGGCGCGGATTTCGAGGATGATGTTCTTTTCGTCGTTCGGGTCCTTGGGCAGAAGCAGCACTTTGAGCTCTTCTTCGAGAGCCGCGGCGCGCGGTTCGAGCGCGGCAATCTCCTCCTGCGCCATCAAGCGCAGGTCGGCGTCGCTCTCGGCAAGCATCTGGCGCGCGTCGGCAAGGTTCTCGCGGATTTGTTTGAGCTCGCGAAACTTCTCGACCGGCGTTTCGATCTCGCGCAGGGCCTTGCCGATCTTGTGGTACCTTTCGTGGTCGTTGAGAACCTCAGGCAACGCAAACTGCGCCTGCATCTCGTTGTAGCGCTGCTCCATTTGTTCCAGGCGGTCCAGCATATTGGGGCACTCCGTGGCACTGCGTGCGGCTGACTTTGGGATGAGATTCGATCGAGGAGAAAGGCGCAGAGAGGGTGTGTGCGGCGGGCGCCGCTAGAGGAGTGCCGGGATGGGGTGATGAAGGGTCACAGCAAGTTCTATTTTAGCGCGAGATGGGTTGTGAGCAAGTCGGCAAGTCAGCGGCGCTGTCGGGGTTGGGATTGACCGAGCTATCATGAGACTGCCGGTGGGCCATGCGAAAGGAGGAACAAGTGGACGATGCGCTCTCCAATCAGAGTTCAAATGCCCGGGTGGTGAAACGACAGGATCATGAAGCTCCTGCGGTAGTAGCGCGCGAGGGGTGGCGATATCATCACGTTGGCATTCCCACGCTCGCACCTCATCGTGGCGAACGCAATCTGCCTGGTCTGAAGGTGCATGTCTCGGGCTTCGAGTTTAGCCCCTACGGGATCGAATGGATGCGCTTCGAGCCGGATGCGCCCTATCCAGAGGTTATCAAGACCGTTCCTCATGTCGCATTTGAAGTGGACAGTCTGGAAACCGCGCTTGAAGGCAAAGAAATCCTCGTGGCATCGAACAGTCCGTCGACCGGCGTCAGAGTGGCGATGATTCTAGACGATGGTGCACCGGTGAGATAACGTGCCGTGGTGGACAGATCCTCATGCCCGAGCAGAGCCTGAACCTGCTCCAACTCGCCGCCAGCTTTGCGGCAGAGTTTGGCACAAGTGCGGCGCAGGTCATGCGGGCCGAGATGACCGACCCCAGCCGCATCAGCGGCAGTGACTACCACAGCCCAAACCGACCACGCGCGATCGGAAAGAACTGCTTTCGCGCGATGAAGTCTTGCGGTGGCACCGGGAATTGGCTGCGCTGTTCGGCCATCAGGCAGACCGAGTAGTTGCTCAGGCGCAGTCACGCAGACATCAAATAGCACAGGAACCGCAGGTCAGCGCACAAAAGGTGGTGACTTGGGCGCGGGATCGTGTCTTTGAAAGATCGGCCGTTCAGGACCGCCGCGCGATTCTCAAATCGGCCCTGGCGCGCGGCATGGGAGAGACGACTTACGCAGGCATCCGGCAGGAGTTCGAGCGCCGGGTTCGTACGGGCGAATTCCGCGAAGTTGCCCACACCGGCACAGGCCCACACTTACGACCACCGGCATGATTCGCATGGAGCGCGAGATCATTGCGCGGATGCAGGAGGGGAACCGTCGCAGTTCCAACGATCCACTGTTGGTATCGTCGCAGGTGCGTAACTGCATCAAAGACCGGCACCCGGAACTGAGCGTCGCTCAACGCAGCGCTGTAGAAGGCTTACTCCTCTCTCGTGAAAGGATTGTCGGCCTGGACGGAGTGGCGGGGGCAGGCAAAACGACTGTACTTTCCGTGATCCGCGAAGCTGCTCAGGCGGATGGGTATAGAGTCGGAGGTTTTGCTCCAACATCGTGCGCGGCACAGAAGCTCGCCGAGGCAGGCATGGAGACATCCACGTTGCAAAAGCATCTGGCGTGCGGCGAGCAACCAGACATGGGCGAGAAGCTCCTTTATGTGCTCGATGAATCTTCGCTAGCTTCGACCCGACAATTGCATGAATTCGTGCATCGCCTCCAACCCAATGACCGTGTCTTGCTGGTCGGCGACCGGCGACAGCACGAAGCCGTCGAAGCCGCAAGGCCATTTGCGAAGCTTAAGGATGCAGGCATGTTCACGGTCAGGCTGGAAGAGATCGTGCGCCAGAGAGACCCGGAACTGAAACGAGTCGTTGAACAGCTTGCGCGCGGCCAGGTTCATGAGGCCATCGAGAACCGGCCACGCAGTCCGCTTTTGGTTCCGTCGAGCCGCAGAACGAGTTAACATATCATCTCGTTTTGCCGCCTCCGGTAGCATGTTCGCGATAAGCAGCGGCGCGAGCGGAGCATTCTTGCGCTTGCGCTTTGTAGCGCCTTAAAAATTCACGTGCAGAATCAACCTGCATGGGATAACTCTTTGCGCGGTAGCTAAGGGCTAGCAGCCGCTCAAGTTCTTTCAATTGATCCTGGGACTTTTGCTCAAACTCCATTGCTCGAAAGTCGAAGTAATCAGCGAGCCGCTCATAATCTTCTGAAGTCTTTGCATTGTGAGTCATTTTCTTAATTTCGGAACGGCTGTATCTGGGGGGGTAATCGGGCGCGCGCGCGCCGACGAACATCTTATTAATTCCTAAGTTGCTGTATTGCTGTCTCGCCGGCTCAACTGCGAATCCCGCGTTACAAGCAAGTGACAGAAATGCCAGTGCAAAGAATACTTTCAATTTCACCGGTTGGTCCTCTTCATTGAAAGTGTGGAACGCTTTGAATGAAGAAGGCATGAAGCCAAATGGATAGGTCCAATGTGATCTGCAGACGATCAACAGCACCCGGAGGGTAGGGCACCCTTGCGATCTTCACGGTTTGTTTATAAGTATCGAGGAGCCGAATACTTATGAACATACTATGACGTGTTTATGTTTTTCTCATGGCCATCGGTTTTCACTGGTATTGAGCAATGAGGCGCAGAGATAGCGCGGCCTCAACGGGCCGAAAAGTCAATGGTGCAATCATTGTGGGACTGTTCCTGAGGTAGTTGCGGCAACATTGCGCGCCGCCTTTCACGGCTAACAATACCCACGAGCTTAGTCGTTGGCCATGGACTTAATCCATTGACTCTTGATCAATTGCCAAGGAGAGCGAGAGGTGAGAATGAGAACGATGTTTTGGAACGCCATGACGCTGACAGTTATAACCGTCTGTCTGATTTGCTCCGGCGAAGCGCAAACTGCCGCGACCCAACCGAACGTGGCAGCTCGCGCGGAGGCGCCTGCAGTGCCCGCCCCGGCCCTGGACACGACTCGCACTTCGTCGGCACAGGCGAAGCCGGGGGCAGAGCCGACTGTAACGCAGGAGATTGAAGCCCTCAAGATTCGCATCGAGCAGTTGGAAGCCGAGGTAAAAGAGCAGAAGACGCGAGCATTGGCTGACAGTACGGATACCGCGGCACTAAAGGCAGCGGAACAGCAGTTAATCGCAGGGACGGGCAAATCAGTGTTGAGCGCCGGAATGCCCACGGTGATAACACCAGCCTTGCAGACTGCCCCTCCCGCTACACCTGCAGCGCCTGCCGCGCCATCAACTCCGGATATTCCGGCTGAAATTACGACTAAGTCAGCGCCGTTTGCCTACGCGGACTGGACCTGGCTCAACGGCAACCCACGCAATGAGGACGAACCGCTGGCGACGAAATACTTTACGCCGGAATTTCGCGCCGATGTAAATTACACGTACGATTTCAACAAGCCGTCAGATGATTCGCTGAGTGGTTCGACCGAAACGTTTCGCGCCAACGAAGTTCAGGTTGAGCAGCTAAGTTTCGGTGGAGACCTGCGCGTGCATAATGTTCGCGGGCGCTTTCTGACCATGTACGGCATGTTCGCAACGACGACGCCGCGCAACGACCCGAGTGTTTCACGCGGGCAATGGGATCTGGCAAATGCTTACCGGTACGTCTCGGAGGCATGGGGCGGTTATCACTGGAATGTTGCACACGGTCTGAACCTCGACGGCGGCATCTTTGTGTCGTATATCGGATTGTTCAGTTATTACAACTTCGATAACTGGGCGTACCAGCCTTCTTACGTCTCGTCAAATACTCCGTGGTTCTTTAACGGTCTTCGCCTGCAATACTTCCCCACAGACAAATTGAAAATCGAGCCATGGTTCATCAACGGATGGCAGTCATACGCGCGATCAAACTCAAAGCCCGGAGCCGGCGGACAGATACTTTACCGGCCGAGGCCGTGGCTTTCGATGGTCTTTAACAATTACGGCCTGGGTCAGGATGCGCCTGGCATTCTCAATGGCAACGCAACGCAGACGCGGTCCCGCATCCACACCGACGACAGCTGGGAGGTCAAGTACTACGACAGACCGCCGGCAATGCTCGACAAAGCAGCCTTCTCGTTTACGGGAGACCTCGGTTGCGAAATGGGCGGCGGCGTCAGGTGCACCACGGGCGGGCCGACGTCTGCGGCGCCGAAACAGGCTTTCCTTGGCTGGATGGCGTACAACCGGCTTTGGTTCAAGAAAGATCTCTACGGCATGACGCTAGGCGGCGGGCAAATGAGCAATCCCGGCCGCTACCTGACCTTGTTGCCGCCGATCAACGGCGCGAACGCGGTCTCGGGAACGCCGTACTTTACGGAGAACCCCGGCGACAAGATGCATGCGTATGACGGCACCGCGACATTCGATTACATGCCGAAGGAATTCATCACCTTCCGCTGGGAGTGGGGCTACCGACACACTGACGTGCCTTACTGGACGGGACACGGAGGCATTACGCCGCCTGGAGGAAACAATGGCTCCCCGGCGCAGTATGCCTGCACGGTGGCGGGGCCCGGCGGAAATACGGCATCAGGCTTTACAGATCTATCGGATGCGACAACAGCCTGCTCCGGCTTTGGAGGCAAGGTGTGGTTTCCTGACCTGCGCACGCAGCAGATCGTGAGCACGCTTGCCATCATGGTGAAGTTTTAGCTCTCACTTCAACGAACCGCGCGCGACCCACTTTAAGACACAGGTGGACGTGGGTCCGCGCGCGCAAATCTCGCCCCGAACCGCGCAGTAATGCGCGGTCCGGGAAATGGGCATGCGACATGAAAAACAATGCGGTTCGATTTCTTGCCAGTGTCGTTGTAGCGGTTTTGTTGGCCGGCACGACCGGATGCCACGAAAAGCAGGCGGATGCGGCCGCTGAAGCTCCGCCGCCGGCGAAAGTGGTTTCCGGAGTAGACGTCTCTTTTTTCGCGGTGGAGCATCCTGAGTTGTATCCGGTAGCAACAGCCGCCGAATATCAAGCCCCGTCGCAACTATCTGTGACCGGCACTGTATTTCCAGATATCTCGCGGACGGTTCCTGTGATTTCGCTTGCCTCCGGCCGCATTGTGGACATCCGCGCTCGCCTGGGCGACACAGTAAGGAAGGGCCAGCTTTTGCTGCGTGTTCGCAGCGACGACATTTCGGGAGGCTTTGACGGCTATCGCAAAGCCGTTGCCGATGAGCTCCTGGCGCGCAAACAACTTGACCGAGCGAAGCTGTTGTACGAGCACGGGGCCATCGCGCAGGGAGACCTCGAAGTGGCGCAAGACAACGAGGAAGACGCCAAGACCACCCTCGATACCGCAACTGAGCATCTTCGCCTACTGGGCAGTGATCCTGATAACCCGAAGGGAATTGTCGATATCGCGGCTCCGGTCTCCGGCGTGATTACCGATCAGGAAGTGACCAACGGGGCGGTCGTGCAGGCTTACTCTACGCCGAACTCATTCACGATTTCCGACCTGACCAGCGTGTGGATTGTATGTGACGTCTACGAAAGCGATATGGCCAATGTGCGCGTCGGGCAACCCGCCGACATCAGGCTGAACGCCTATCCGGACAAGATTCTCAAGGGCACCATCAGCAATATCGGCTCGATTCTCGATCCGAGTATCCGCACCGCAAAGGTTCGTATTGAATTGGCCAATCCGGGCGAGATGATGCGGCCGGGCATGTTTGCCACGGCTACATTGTTCGGCAAGGATAAGCAAACCTACGCGGCCGTACCCGCGTCCGCGATCGTGCATCTGCACGACCGCGATTGGGTCTACATCCCGGTGCAAGGGAAGTTCAAGCGCGTTGAGGTTGTCAGTGGCGGACAGTTGGCGAACCAGATGCAACAGATTCTGTCGGGATTGCAGCCGGGACAGCAGGTCGTGACAAACGCGATCAATCTCGAAAATGCGATCGACAACGAATAGCGCTCGACCCCCAGGCCCGAGGAAGAGAACATGATTCGCAAGCTTGTAGATTTTGCCCTAAGTAACCGGTGGTTGATGCTGGCGATCGGGCTGCTATTGCTGGGGTGGGGGGCGGTGTCGTTTCACAACATGCCCGTGGAGGCCTATCCCGACATCGCCGATAATTACGTGTCCATCATCAGCCAGTGGCCCGGGCGCTCCGCGGAAGAAATCGAACAACAAGTGTCGGTTCCCGTAGAGATTCAGATGTTTGGAATTCCGCATCTCACGACGGTGCGGTCGGAATCGATTTTCGGCCTTTCCCTGGTCACGCTGATCTTCGACGATTCATCCGTCAACGACTGGAATCGACAGAAAGTGCTGGAGAGGCTTACGCAGGTCAATGTGCCAACGGGCGTGCAGCCTCAAATCGGAACGGACTGGAGCATGACCGGCCAGATCTACTGGTACACAATCCGGAGCACAAATCCAGCATATGACCTGATGAATTTGAGGAGCATCGAGGACTGGACGCTCTACAAGGAATTCAGGAAAGTTCCGAACGTGGTGGACGTGAGCGACTTCGGAGGCACGGCGCGCGAATACCAGGTGCGCATCGACCCCAATAAGCTCATCTCCTACGGCTTGAGCATCAGCCAGGCGGAGCAGCAACTCGCGAACAATAACGTGAATGCCGGCGGCAGCTTCGTCGAAGAGGGCTCGCAACAACTCAATGTTCGCGCGCTCGGACTTTACCGCAGTGTGCAGGATATCGAAAATACGGTGCTGACGGCCGCGAATGGAGCTCCGGTTCGCGTAAAGGATATCGCCGTCGTCGAATGGGGTCCCAAAATTCGGCTGGGGCACATGGCCAGAGCCGATCATCGTCCGGACGGCGTAATTGTGGATGAGCCCGATGTCATTCAGGGCGGCGTGCTGATGCGGAAGGGGGCCGAAGAAGGCCCTACGCTCGACGTGATTCACAAGAAGGTGGACGAACTCAACAATCACATCCTGCCCGAGGGTGTGAAGGTGATTCCGATGCTGGACCGCAGCGACCTGCTGCGTTTCACATTGCACACGGTGCTGCACAACCTCGGCGAAGGGATGATCCTGGTTACGATCATCCTGCTTCTCTTCCTCGGCAATGTTCGCGCTGCCTTGATCGTTGCGGTCACGATACCGTTTTCCTTGCTGTTTGCCTCAATCTTTCTAAACCTGAGCCATATCCCGGCAAACCTGATTTCACTTGGCGCGCTCGATTTCGGTATGGTCGTTGACGGCGCCGTGGTGATGGTGGAAAACATCGTTCGCCACCTTAGCCGTGAGTTCGGGCCGAATCGGACCAACGAGACGCAATCCAACGGCCAGCCAAACGGAAGAACCACTCTTACCCGGCCTGTTTCGGCAGTGATTCGCGATGCCTGTCATGAAGTGCAGCGCCCGGTCTTCTATGCCATTCTTATCATCATCACCTCCTACATGCCGATTTTCACGCTGCAACGAGTGGAAGGGCGATTGTTCCGGCCCATGGCCTGGACCGTAGCCTTCGCGCTGCTCGGCGCGATGACGTTTTCGATCCTGATCGCTCCAGTGATTTGCGCCATCGTCTTCCGGAATGGCGTCATGGAAAAGCGCAACCCGGTCATGGAGTACCTCAAGAAGCGCTATCGGAGCGGTCTTAGATGGGCCATTGAAAATCGGCGGATCACGGTTGGCGTTGGCCTGGCTGCATTGGCCGTCGCTCTTTTCCTCGCATTTAGTGGAATTATTGGCTCGGAATTTCTGCCGCACTTGGATGAAGGCGCCATCTGGGCGCGCGGCGAGATGGCGAACAGCGTGGGTGAAACGGAAGGCACGCGCTTCGCCCAGCAATCCCGCTATATCCTCGCCTCGTTCCCGGAGGTCACAAAGGTTGTCTCGCAAGCTGGCGCGCCCGACGATGGGACCGACACGGGAGGATTCGGCAACACGGAATACTTCATCGACTTGAAGCCCAAGGACCAATGGCGGCCCGTCTTCCATCAGAAAAAAGAGAAGTTGATCGCCGCGATGGATCGCGAACTGGAGAAACACCCGGGGGCCTTCTGGAATTTCTCTCAGCCCATTGAGGACAACGTGGATGAAACGATGACCGGCACGAAAGGCGGACTGTGCGCCAAGTTATACGGGCCAGACCTGGACGTTCTCGAGAAGAAGGGCGAAGAGATCAAGGATGTGATGGCCAATATTGACGGGGTCAAGGATTTGGGAATTCAGCGCGATACGGGCCAGCCGAATATCGATCTCACCGTCGACCGTCAGGCGGCGGCGCGCTTCGGCATCAATGTGGCCGATATTCAAGATGCAATCCAAACTGCCGTCGGCGGTAATCCTGTCAGTCAGGTTCTGCAGGGAGAGGCGGTTTATGACGTGGTCGTGCGCTACCAAAAACAGTATCGCGATAACCAGGAGGCAATCCAGAGTATTCGGTTGCTCTCTCCCTCCGGCGAGCGCGTCTCACTGGCACAGGTGACCAAAGTCCAGGTTCACGATGATGCTTACGACATCTACCGGGAGGACGGTTCCCGCTACGTGGCCATCCGCTTTGAGGTTCGCGGGCGCGATCTGGGCACCACGGTCCGGGAATCCATCGACAAGATCGCCAAAAACGTGCAGTTACCACGTGGCTATCATCTCGAATGGTCGGGAGAATACGACAGCGAAAAGCGCGCCGAAGCGAGGCTGGCCCTCATTGTGCCGCTGACCATCTTTTTCATCTTCATCATTCTCTACAGCATGTTCCGTTCCTTCAAATGGGCGCTGCTCATTCTCGCCAACGTGGCCATGGCTCCTGTTGGAGGCTTGCTGGCACTGCTAGTGACCGGCACATACTTCAGCGTATCTTCCGGTGTCGGCTTCCTGGCACTTTTCGGCGTCTCAGTTCAGACGGGCGTCATCATGCTGGAATACATCAACCAATTGAGAGTTCGTGGCTATACCGTTGAAGATGCCGCCGTCGAGGGGGCGGCCTTGCGATTGCGACCGATCATGATGACGATGCTGGTAGCTACTTTGGGACTTCTTCCGGCCGCGATGTCCCACGCCATTGGCTCCGACTCGCAACGCCCATTTGCCATCGTCATTGTCGGTGGACTCATGGCGGCTCTCGCTTTGAGCATCTTTCTGCTGCCTACGTTGTATGTCTGGGCGGCGAAAGACGGAGACAAGCTGCCCGAACCGGAAAACGGGAGGTCCTTTGAGCATTGATCCGATTCCTTCATGCATGCAAATTCGGAAATCACGTAGTGGATTCTCTGTTGTTTGCGGATTGATCGTCGCATCGGCCATTTCGCCGGTTGTACTTGCACAGCAAGCGCTTACCTGGGACCAGGTCAAAGCCAGATTTGAAGCCAATAATCCGGCTCTCAAGGCCGACGCGGACAACGTCGGTGAGATGCAAGCTGAAGAAATCACCGCCTATCTTCGACCCAATCCGCAATTCAGCTTGACTGCCGATGGAAACCAGATCGCTCCAAAGAACGGCGTTTGGCAGCCGACGAAAGGAACCTATGTAGTCCCGGCGGTGAGTTATTTGCACGAGCGCGAGCACAAGCGCGAGTTGCGGCTCGAAAGCGCTAAGGAAGGTACGCGCATCACGGAATCGCTTCATGAAGATCTTCAGCGCAACATGGTCTTCGACCTGCGCGCAGCCTTCGTCGCGACGCTCCAGGCTAAGTTCATTCTGGAGCTTGCCAGAGCTGACCTCAGTTACTACGACAAGATGATCGACATCAGCCGAAACCGGCTGAAGGCCGGCGACCTGGCTCAGATCGATTTCGACCGCATCGAGTTGCAGCGCGTACAGTATGAGACGGAGATCGAGACCGCAACCGTGAACCTGCGCACTGAGAAGATTCAGCTGCTGCAGTTGATCAACGACCGCTCACCCGTCGACCAATTCGATGTGACAGGTCCGTTTGATTTCTCCGACGATCTCAAGACGCTCGAAACCTACCGTGACGCGGCACTTGCGGCGCGTCCGGACTTGCAGGCTGCACTGCAGATGATTCAACAGTCAGAAACTAATAGCAAGCTCGCCATCTCCAACGGGTCGACAGACCCGACATTCGGCGCCTGGTATACGTACAATTCCTCAAACAATAATCCCAACGGCCAGCAAACGCTCGGGGTCAACGTCACCATTCCGCTGCGTATCTTTGACCGCAACCAGGGCGAAAAAAAACGTACGCTCATCGACATCGACCGTAGCCAGCAGGCCAGCGAGGCGGCGCGAGCGCAGGTCTTTAGTGACGTCGACACGGCCTACGAGTTGGTGCGCAGCAACGTAGCGCTCCTTAAGCCGTACAAGGAGAAGTACAACGATCAGGCCTTACGTGTGCGAGATACCGTGACCTTCGCCTATGAACATGGCGGCGCGTCACTGATGGACTTCTTGAATGCGCAGAGCGATTACCGTCAGGTGCAGCTAGCTTATGCGCAACTGATCGGCTCTTATCTCGTTGCGGTGGGTCAGTTAGCTCTTGCCGTTGGGGACGGCAACGTTCCGTAAAAGGAAATGCATCGTACAATGAGCAGCTCCGTAGTGAAGGCCAGGAGTCAAGACTCCCTACTAGGTCAGGAGATCTGAATGAGACGGGACGAACTCAGGACGCGCATCGAGGAGATCGGAATCTTTCCGGGTATTCGGCTGAAGTCTGCAGAACAGGCACAGTTTGCGGCTGAAACCCTCTACCAGTCAGGCATCCCCGTTGCCGAGATCACAATGACCGTACCCGGGGCAGTCGGTGTGATCCGGAAACTTGTGCAGAAGTTTCCTGACATGGTCGTCGGCGCCGGCACCGTGCTCGATCTTCAGACCGCGGAACGCTGCATCGAGGCCGGAGCAAAATTCCTCACCAGCACCGGATTCGTCCTGGAAGTTCTGGAAGCGGCGCTCAAAATGGATATTGTCGCGATTCCCGGCGCGCTAACTCCCACGGAGGTAATCGCCGCGTGGAAGGCTGGCGCCGACTTTGTGAAGATTTTCCCGGCGGCTCCGATCGGGGGCGATCGCTACATCAGATCGCTCAAGCTGCCCCTGCCGCAGGTGAAGCTGATAGCGGCGGGCGGTGTTAACCAGCAAACGGCGACAGGCTATATCCAGGCAGGTGCATCTGCCATCGGTGTTGGGGAGGAGTTATTGCCCCGCGATGCCGTCGTGAAGCGGCAGGATCATCGCATTCACGAACTGGCCCGCCGGTTTCTAAACTTCGTAAGAGACGGCCGCACACCTATCTAATGTGACGGACCCCGCGGCTAAGTACCCAAGGCCTGTGGACTCATCACGGAACCGCTACGAGTATTTCACCTACGAGGCCCAGCAGATGGCTCTTTAGGCGGAACACTTCGAGAATCTTTCAGCGAAGAGCCAGTAGTTACAGCCGAATCGCGGTGAACGGCGGAGAGGGTCAAATCACGCGCGCCGCAGGCGTTGTGCTTGACCCTCATAGTTTCTTTGTAAATTGCTTATGTTCTCTTGATTCTTCTCCATGTACCTTCTTTGTACAGGCGTCCCGGAGCACACAATCGTGAACGTCATGAAGATTTCGGCCATCCTCGGGGAGCGGGATCGCGTTACTCGTGCACGGTTCATCGGAGAAAGTCTGGCCGGGTGCTGGGTGATAGCACTCCTTACTTTTGCCGGGTACGTACTCCATTTCAATCCGGCGCCTGTAGGATTTCTTTTTCTGCTCATCGTAGTGTGCGAAGCGATCCTGTGTGGGTTTTGGCAAGCCTCCGTGCTATCGGTTGTGGCATGTGGCTGCCTGGATTACTTCTTTTATCCGCCCCTTCTGAAGTTCACGATCAACGACCCGCAAGACTGGGTTGCGCTTGGCGCATTCGAAATGAGCGCGCTTTTGGTCAGCCGATTGTCATCGCGCGAGCAACTGCAGTCGCGAGAGGTGCAGATGCAACGTACGGCGATGGAGCACCTTTATGAGGTGAGCCGGAGTACTCTGCTGATCAACATGCATCAGCGGCCGGGTCCGCAATTGACGCAGTTGATCCAACGCATCTTCTCGGCGGAAGCGGTTGCGATTTTTGACGCGCAGTCGGGCTTGGGCGACCAAGCGGGCGCATGGTCAAAGCACGAGCAGGATGTAGCCAAGGAATGCTACCTGCAGCTGGTTGACGATGAGGACCGCTCGACGTTGACTTCCAGAAGAATTCTGCGGGCAGGAGCGGATCCAATCGGCGCCCTGGCGATCAGAGGTCAACTCGGCCCTTTGGTCGTCAACGCTTTGGCGTCGTTGACTGCGATCGCGCTGGACCGCTGCGTGTCGTTTCAAAAAGAGAGCGAAATCGAGGCAGCACATCAAAGCGAGCGGTTGAGAGCTGCAGTTCTGGATTCGCTGGCGCATGCGGTTAAGACGCCTCTCACTGCGATTCAAGCGGCCAATGCCGGGTTGGGTGAGGTGGGAAGTCTGAACCGATCGCAGACGGAGTTGGTTTCGCTGATCGACGACGAATCAAACAAGCTCAGCCTACTGAGCACGCGGCTTCTGCAGACGGCCAAGCTTGAAGCTGAGGAATTGAGCGTTGCGAAGGAGGAGATTGTTGTTGAAGACCTAGTGATGGCTGCACTCAAAGAACAGAGCAAACGCCTGGCTGGCCATCCAGTGGAAGTTGAGGTACCGGACCACAATCTGACGATTCGCGGCGACCGCGATTTGCTGTCGACGGCGCTGGCGCAGTATCTCGACAATGCCGCGAAATACTCCTTCGCCGGGACCATCGTGAAGGTGAGCGCACGGGAAAGTCATTCGGAGGTGCTTATCTCTGTGCATAACTTCGGACCGCCGATTCCTATTGTGGACAGGGAACGCATCTTCCAGCGCTTTTACCGAAGTGAGGGGACAATGCATCGTGCGCCCGGAACAGGGATTGGGCTGTCCACGGTAAAGATGGCGGCCGAAGCGCACCGGGGCCATGTTTGGGTGATTAGTAACACCAGCGAAGGAACGACGTTCTTTCTTTCGCTGCCGCAACAAGGAGGGAAATCCCAGTGAATAAGGAATCAGGGAACTTGCTCATCGTGGATGACGAGCGTTCGATCCGGCTCTCGCTGCGAACGATTCTCGGTACCTTCGGGTACGAGGTGGTCGAGGCGGCTCGCGGGGAAGAGGCACTTGCTTTGGCTCGGACAGCTCAGTTCGACGCGATTTTGCTGGATATCAACATGCCTGGAATGGGGGGCATCGAAGTATGCAAGACACTCAGAAGAAACGATCCGCGCTTGCCGATTGTGATGCTAACAGTACAGGAGAGCGAGGATCGCAAGGTTGAAGCACTTGATGCAGGAGCGGATGACTATATTACAAAGCCTTTCCAGTTGCGGGAGCTAACGGCGCGCCTGCGCGCGGCGGTGCGCCGAAATCGAACCGATGACAACGACAACCGCACGATCGTGATCGGCGACGTTCTGTTGGACCCAGACCGGCACCTAGTCGAGAAGAAGGGAAAAGCGGTTCATCTCACTCCGAAGCAATTTGAGGTTCTGCATTACTTGATGGCGAATGCGGGACGGCCGATTCCCCATGCGAGACTCCTGAGAGCGGTATGGGGGCCAGAATACGGAAACGAGTTGGAGTATCTACGGACATTCATTCGCCAGATCCGGATGAAGATCGAAGACGATCCCGCCAACCCTGTCTACCTGTTTACAGATTCACATATTGGTTATCGGTTTAACGAGTCGGCGTAGCAGAACTGGGCTAGCCGAGGAGCAACCACAGTAATGCGTCTCAACAGCTTTCTGCAAAATCGCGAAGGGTACAGGGAACAGAACGCCATCCAGGACGCGGTAACGCCTCATCGCCGGGGCGAAGTACGTGGCGATGGCCCGACTTTGACTTCAGCTTCTCGTCGTCTCGAGATCGAATGGCCGCCGCGCGATATTCGTCCATGGGATCGCTGCACCGGGTTGAAGGAACGAAAGGTTCTATTTGCCGAGCAGTCCATCGCGGATACGGATGCGGCCCTAACCCGCCTGTTCAATGAATTGCCTGAACTAGATGTGATTGAATTTCGGGCGATCCATCCAGACTTCGGTCGGCGCATTTTCGCCGGCGCCGTGAAACGCTTTGTACGGCGCAGTAGTCCGCGCCTCTTCGCGAGGACAAGGCTATGGCAAAGAGGGGTGGCGATGACGATCATTGCGATCATCGCCTTCGTGCTGAGTTCAGGAGCCAGATACGCCCGATCCCAAACTGCTGCCACGGCAAGCTCCGAAGTCGAAAATCCCAGTACGAGCACGGACCTCTTTGTCATGATCGGGTCGGACTTCGATCGTCCCGGCCTCGTTCCTCGTGCGAACTACAACATCGGAATCGGCCACACATTCGGCTTCCTCAAGAAAGACCCGATCGGCGACGAACTCACCTTCGGCTATACCTACGAGAACGCAGGAACTCACGGGTTCCTTGACACAGCGCACGGCGAACACACGGAATCCGCCGGAGTGATGAAAAACCTTTCTCTGCCAAAGACAAAGGCCGTAACCGGCTACACCTGGTTGCAGAGCGGCATTACGAGCTACACCGGCAATGCACGCGTGCAGAATAGACTAGACAGCGGCGTGTCTCTGGGTGTGATCGTTCACTTCAACAACAATAATTCGATCTGGATTCAGGAGAGCTACAGCAAAGTAGTCACAGTTCCTTGGTACACGACAACGAGCATCGGATACACGTACAGCTGGTGACCTCTTAGGTCCCCCTATGGTGCTCTTACCCGCTTGTGTCAAACATTTAACACCGCCGCTCTCCCTGCGACCGGCTCGACCTCACCCCAAAGCAGTGTGTGTGAGAAATGCGGGTTAGTAGCTCTTATCGTGTCTCGTGCCGGGTTCTCATGAGGATGTTCCCAGCAATTCTGGTGATACTTTTGGAGATACTTTTTCCCCGAATTCGATGCGTTTGAGTGCAGCGCGATGCGCGATTCAAAGCTCCTACAACTGATTGGATATAAGCATGTTATGCGGAAGGCCGGGCCCAGCCGTCGGCCGTCGGCAAACTCCACGCCCTCAGAGAGCAACTTGTCATATGGCGTGTGCTGCTGTTGCCGCTTTTTCTGCTACAGCTCCGCCAACCGGATCTTCGATGGTCTTCATGGGGGCGATTGCCTTGGACGGCTATTAATAAGGCTCTTCCGGCTATTTAGTGGCTTGCGGCGGCCTCGATCTGGCGCCGCAAGCCACTAAATAGCCGGAAGAGCCACAAATGTCAACATCCGCCGCGGCAGCGCCGGTACGGAAGAGGGGCCAGTCTGCATTACGGCCGTGCGGGTTGAAGCTGCCAATAGCTGTCCGTCCGAGCAGGCGACTGATCGGCGCGAGGCGCAGGCGACTTCAGCACCTCGAGGTCGCTTGACTCAATTTCGAGCGAAAAACATTGGCACACAGCGGTCACGGAGATGACCACTTTGCATTGCTGGCGGAATTCCGCTACGGTTCCTTCGATGCCGGCAAAGACGCCGTTGCGGACCCGCACTCGCGTCCCAACTAAAACGTGAGGATGGGGGCGCAGCAAAAGCCCGCTGTGCAGCCCCTGCCGAATTCGGTCGAGTTCCGCGCTGCTCACCAGGTTTCCCGGCTCATCTCCGAGCGAACGCACCACGCCGGGCGTGCTAACCACAACAACTCTGGATTGGGCGCCATAGCGGGCGAACACGTAGCCGGGAAACAACGGCCGGTCGGCAATGATGGTTCTGTCCGTCCACCTCGCGCGCTCCCGGTAAAGCGGCAGGTAATGCTCAATGGCGCGCACCGTTAGGTGCTGCGCGACCCGCTTTTCAAAATTCGACCGAACGTGGAGAACTTGCCAGGGACCATTTGGCTTCGTAGCTTGCGAAAAAGCTTCGTGCTCTTCGAGGTAATCGCATTCCTGAATGTGCATCCCGATCACTCCTGAGTAGAGAGAAAACTTCCCGCACTTGCGCGAAGGCGTAAGCGAAAACAGGCAGACAATGTCATCCCCCTTCGCGTCGGGCGTCAAGAAATGAAAATGAGCCGTTACGGACGCGAACAGTTGAGAGACCACGTCAGCTTAATTTAGATCTGGGAAGCGCAACAGACGTTCAGCGGAACGCGAATAGCATAACAGAGACGGATCAATGCACACCAGGAATGAGCTTGAGCCGGTGAGTTTGCGTCTGAGCGCATACGATGGCCGTGCCCGGCTACGTTGTCGGTCATTGCGTGACTTTTGTGGGCTCAGAAATGGGGGCAGGCGATCCGAGTTTTTCGATTTGAAGCCCTTCTGAATGGCGAAGTCCGGATAAAGACAGGCAAAGAAAAACTGCGCACGAGAAGCGGTATCTTATGTGGCGATGGGCGCGACGGCAATCGTCAAGAACGGGTGTATCGTGCCCCGTGCTCGCGGGCGGGGCCATTGAACTAGCCAATTGCGATGCAAGTCGCCGCAAACGCAGTCGGGAGAAGCTGGGCAGCGTGTTTGACGACCCGGAGAAGTTGCCTATTCGAAAGAATTTACGAACGTCTTGCATTTGTCATACATTTTTTACTTGTCCTGGTACCGTTGCCATGCTACATTTACTGCCAGAAATCCTCAGAAGAATCTTGGGGCTATGTAAAAAGGCCCCGTGAGAACCTGTCGGGGACCATGCCTTGGTAGCAATTAATCGGGCTTTGCGATTGTTCAGTCTCTTTCAACAAGCGCGAAAGTTGGCGCCGAGCCTGATAGCTAGCAATAGACGGCTTGGATAGTTTTCTTAGACAGACTCACAGATTCTGAGAGCGACTACGCTCAGTCAAATATCACTTGCTTCAATTCTCCCCAGATAAACTGATTCCCGTGTAGCACGGAGATTCGCGCGATAAGCGTGTCTTTTCTCGGTCCCGGCTCTGGGACTGAAGAGGGCGGAGCCTGCCTGCACAACACATTCGCCCAGACGCCGTCTCGCTCGCCAGTCCAAGGCAGTTCGTTTCGGGCCTTCGACTCACCCTGACATCGGAGCCTTCCATGACTGTTCTGGTTCCACGTCATCGCACCATCGGTGTGCGCCTTTCCCAAGAAGAGTACGCGGCCCTGGAGAAGTTTTGCGTCGAGAGCGGTGCGCGCAGTATCTCTGATCTGGCGCGGAGCGCGATTGCGAGTTTCTTGAAGCTAGCGCATCAAGAGAATGCGCTTACTTCGACCGTGAGCCAGCAAGCACTGCAGGTTAAGGATCTGGAGCAAAGAATCGAAAGACTGTCTGCAGAAATCGCTCTGCTAAGAGCTGCTTCGACGGCAAGCCCAGATTGAGAGTCTCCGCTAATCCGAACGCAACCCGCAAAAGTGAACTCGACGGAAACCGCGGCGAACCGCAAAGGCGCGACGGGATGAGCCGTGGCGAACAGCAGCAAAACGAAGTTCGAGATCCATGTCGATGAGAATGGTGAAAGAGTGAACCTGCAAGAGGCGGCGCCTGTATTGCGCCGTTGCGCGATGACATTTGCACTAGTCATGGTATCGCTCCTCAGTTTCTGGCCAGCCCGGAATGCCCGTGCAGCCAGTGGCAGCGCCCGCGGAGGGCAAGCTAACGGCTCGCCTGACACCACAACGGGTTGCGATGTCTCCGCAACTGGGTCCACCTACATTCCGGTGGATAGCTGGATATATCCGGCAATGCTGCGGCTTTATTCTCTCGGCTTTCTCGACCATATCTATCTCGGTATGCGCCCCTGGACGTGGGCGAGCTTGAGCCACATGCTTGAAGGTACAGTGACGAATATTGAGAATGCTCACGAGAGTCCCCTGACGGACGAAGCGAGGAAACTATACGACTCGGTGAATAGCGAGTCGCTGCGCAGGATAAACAGTTCGTGCGCCGCTCGTCTGGGCGCCTTGAGCATCGAGTCGGTCTACAGCGTGTTTCGTGGCATTAGCGGTACGCCGCTCGACGATAGCTTTCATCTCGGACAGACCATTGTGAACGATTACGGCCGGCCCTACGAAAACGGCTTCAATAGCTACTCAGGCGCCGGCGGGTACGCGATCGTTGGCCCGTTCACGATCTATCTGCGCGGCGAATTCCAGGGCGCGCCGTCGGCGGCAGGCTATCCTTTGTCGTTGGCCCAGGCGCTCTCAGCAGTTGATCTCACCATCAGCACCGATCCGACGACGAATGTGACCAACTACTATTTGCCGCAGACGACCATTCCGCAGAGGTCTATCGGCAAGGCAACGCGGGGACGCTTTCTCGAAGCGTATCTTTCGACCCAGATGTTCAACCACGTCATTTCTTTTGGCAAGCAGGATGAGTGGCTGGGTCCGGCCGAGGGCGCAAGCTTCGCCTATTCGAACAACGCCGAGAATATCTACGCTTTCCACATTAACCGGGTCGAGCCGCTTTATGTTCCCGTCTTGTCACGTTTCACCGGGCCCTTCCGCTACGAGTTTCTGATGGGGCCGCTGCGCGGACACACACTGATGCTCAACCCCGCCTATCCCGGCAGCGCTGCTAACCCTCAGCCCAACGTGATCAATCCTGGCAACCCTTGGGTTCACGTCGAGAAAATCAGCTTCCGCCCGACAGACAGTCTCGAATTCGGCTTTGAGCGCACCGCGCTGTTTGGCGGCGAAGGCCACTCGCCGGTGACCATACACACTTTTCTCAAGAGCTTCTTCAGCTTGTCGGCTCCCAATGCCGACGTGAAGGACAGCCGCAACGATCCCGGCGCGCGCTTCGCAGCCTTCGATTTTTCCTGGCGCCTGCCATTCATGAGGAATTGGCTCACCTTTTACAGTGACTCAGAAGTGCACGATGATGTTTCTCCGATAGATAATCCACGCCACGCCTCTTTCCGCCCTGGAATCTACCTATCGCATCTTCCCGGCATTCCCAGACTCGATGTAAGGGCAGAAGCAGCTTGTACCGATCCATCTGCACCGCAGAGCAATGGTGGAAAGTATATGTACTGGGAGAGCATCGAGAAGCAGGGCTACACTAACCAGGGCCAAATCTTCGGCGACTGGATCGGCCGCGAGGACAAGGGCGGCCAGGCTTGGATCACCTACCATCTGAGCGGCAATGAGTGGATTCAGGCAAGCTGGCGCCATCAAAAAGCCGCTAAAGATTTCATTCAGGATGGAACCACGCAGTATGGAACCACGCTAAACGACTTCAAACTTCAGGCCGTGAAGCGCATCCGCAATGATTTCGAGGTCGAAGGCGCCTTTGCCTTGGAGCACTGGAAAGCACCTATATATCTTTCCGGCGAGCAAACAGTAACTGCCACGACCATCCAATTTACTTGGTTCCCGGAGCGGAGTATAGGCTTCTGAGATATTTCGCGTTTCGATTTGAATGTCCGGTGTCTTGTCGAGATTCTTACGGAAAGTTTCCTAATCTTATGACTGTTAGGCTTTTTTCCCTGTTCCTGCTATGTTGTGCGCTTTGTGGCGCGCAGTCCGTTCCTACTCCTTCATCGACTCCGGCGACATCGAGTCCTTGCGGATCCGGTCCCGGCCAAGTCCCGTGTCCGGGGACGGCTCCCGCCGGTACGATGCCCGCGATGACAATGCCGAATCTATCTACTTTGCCCGCGGAGTCACAGACCACCACCGCTCCATCGGAGAGACCTCCACGTGGCTTGGAACAACTTGTCGTTCCTATGACAACGGCTGCCCCTCCTCTTGCGCCTTCCGAGTTTGAACTGTTCGCAGAAGACGCCGCGGGCCAGCCGCTCCCCGTCTATGGCCGGCAGTTGTTCAGTCAGGTTCCTACAACCTTTGCGCCGATGGAGCACATTCCTGTGCCCGCAAACTACGCGCTGGGGCCCGGAGACCAACTGCTAATCCGTGCCTGGGGCAAAATCGATCTCGACACCACTGTAACTGTCGACCGGAATGGGCAGATTTTCGTACCTAAGGTGGGCGCATTAAGTGTGGCAGGTCTGCGCTACGAGCAAATTGAAAGTTATGTCCGCTCGGCAATCGCCAACCTTTACAAAGATTTCGAGCTGAACGTTACGATGGGCCAGTTGCGGTCGATTCAAATCTTTGTTCTGGGCAGCGCCCGACAGCCGGGAGCCTATACGGTAAGTTCGTTGAGCACGCTCGTCAATGCGCTTTTTGCTTCGGGCGGGCCCGCGGCGACGGGCTCAATGAGGCGCATCGAACTGCGGCGCGGCGGCCTGGTGGTCACAGAATTCGACCTCTACGAACTGTTGCGTAATGGCGACAAATCGCGCGATGCCCAACTGCTGCCGGGAGACGTGATCTATATTCCGCCGGTTGGTCCGCAGGTGGCGATCTACGGCAGCGTCGACGAGCCGGGAGTCTACGAATTGAAGGGTGAAACCACTGTTGCTACAGCTTTGAAGAATACGGGAGGCCTGACCAATCTGGCTGAGACAGACCGGGTTCTGTTGGAGCGCATCGAAAATCATCGCCGGCGCCGGGTCGACGAATTTGCGCTGGACGCATCGGGATTGCAGCGTGAGCTCGAAGATGGCGATATGTTGGAGATCTTCCCCATCTCCCCACGCTTCGATGATGCTGTGACGCTCCGCGGGAATGTTGCCCAACCGGGGCGCTTTCTCTGGCATGAAGGAATGCGTATCTCGGATTTGGTCCCCTCTCGCGATTCTTTGATCACGCGGCGCTACTGGAACCTGCAGAACCATTTGGTATCGCCTCTAACCGCCGTCGGCCCTCAGAATCAGCAATCCCAGCCGAACTCGCTTCTCAATGCTACCGGCACTCAGAATCAGCAATCCCAGCCGTACTCGCTTCTCAATGCTACCGGCACTCGCAATCAGCAAAACCAGCCGCCTTTCAACACGGTCGGTGCTCAGAACCAGCCGGGCGCACCTGGCACAAATCTCAGCAGTGGAGGGCTGTGGAGTCCGGATAGTAATGTCGCTGCCCATCCGCACCTCGATGTAATGACCGATTTGGCGCAAAACACCGCCGAAATCAACTGGGATTACGCCGCCATCGAGAGACTTGATCCACGCGATCTGAGCACACATGTGATCGCATTCAATCTTGGGAAGGCGCTCGACGATCCCGCATCTTCCGACAACCTAGTTCTACAGCCGAGAGACGTCGTTACTATCTTTTCGCGTGCAGATCTTCCGCTCCCGGAAGACAAACACGCTGCCTTTGTTCGCATCAGCGGAGAGGTCAACGCGCCGGGTGTGTATCGCATCAAGTCCAGAGAAACTTTACGTGAGGCGGTCCAACAAGCAGGCGGCCTAACGCAAGACTCCTACATCTACGGTACCGTGCTGAACCGTCTATCAGCACAGCAAATCCAGCAGCAGCAACTCGATGCTTCAATCGTGCAGATGAAACGCGATTTGACCTCTCGGATTGCCAATTCTCAGCTCTCATTAACGACGACTTCGCAGGGAAATCAAAGCGCAAGTGAGCAACTTGCCCTCGAGCAGAACCTAATTAACCAAATGTCATCCATCCGGCCAACAGGACGCGTAGTGCTGGGGTTGAACCCGCGCATGCGCCGACTGGAAGACTTGCCGAGCTTCGCGCTGGAAGATGGAGATACAATTGTCATTCCTGCACGCTTGAACACTGTGCAGATCGTGGGTGAAGTCTACAATCCGAATGCCTTCCGTTATGACCCGCGTGCAACTATGCATCAATATCTGAATGCGGCGGGAGGACCGACCCGTAATGCGGACGCATCGCACATCTACATATTGCGGGCCGACGGTACCATAATTCCCCATGACCACGGCATCTGGCGCGTAGATATTGAAAAAACGACCCTATCGCCGGGAGATGCAGTCGTCGTACCGCTCAAGATTAAGACACCAGGAACATTCTGGCAGAATTTTGCTCCAGTCATGACTGTCATTGGTCAGGCAGCCACAACCGGCGCGGTTATCGGCGCCTACGCGCCGTGAACCTAAGCCGGCATAGCCGGAACCAAAAAGGTGACGGTTCGGCAAAAGTTGGAGCCTTTCAAAGATGCCGGAAACCCGCATGGACATTGGTTGTAACGCACATCGCCAAAACTATTCTGCGCAAAATGTGCAGAATCCAAATGGACAGGTACTAAGCTGCGATTTTGCTTGCGTCTTCGATTTGAGGGCGGCACAAAGGAGGTAGCTCCGGCGAATTCGCAAACCACGAATGCACCGTGGAGAGAGGTATCGGATACAGATTGGGCAGTGCTGAACGGCGTGTTGTGTCCGCCGCAGCGGATGCGCACAGGGGCGCAATGTCGGGAACTGCCTCTGAAGTATCCTCCGTACCAGACCTGCCATCGGCGATTCCAACAATGGGTGCGCTCAGGACAGTTGGATAAGGCCTTGCGGGTGCTGGCCAAACGGTTGTACCAAGAGGGCAAACTCGATCCCGGCGAAGGCCTCATCGACGGCAGCTTCGCGGCTGCAAGAAAGGGGGCTCGCGGTGGGCGAAACTAAGCAGGGCCATGGAACCAAGATCATGGCCATCGTCGCGAAAAACAGCGTTCCTCTGGCCATCGCGATCGACTCGGCCTCGCGCACGAGTCGAAACTCGTCGACGAAACGCGTGCCTGCAGCTTCCTCGACGAGTTGTGCGAGAAGCGAATCGGCGACAGGGCGCACGACTCGGACCCGCTCGACAGGCATCTTGAGGTTGAGATTCGTCTGATGACATTTATCGGACCAGTTCTAGTGCCGCGAACAAACGCATCGGAAGAACGGTCGTAGCTTGCTGCGCTGCAGGCTATGAAGGCACCGTCTTCGGTATTTCGACCGATTGGGCAAAATGTGCTGAACAGGATTCCTCGTCTCATCACTCTTGACCGCGGACGGGCCCAACCAGCAAGCTGATAGTCGGTGAATCTCCTCGATTCAAGCTGACGAAACCGTAGCGCAAGCAAAGCACCACGACCTATTTGAGCAGGAAAACTTCATAACCATACTCTGCTTCCCGGAGGTGCAATCATCATTCCAGCGAAGCTCAAATCTCTGACGAATTTTGCGCAGCAGTTGCCGGTCATCATCCAGATTCTCTCGCAAAGGACTGTGACTGGCCTTTCATGGGAACCAGCTTTTGACAATGCCGTTTCGTGCAGGAAACTCTTTTGAACAGCCAGTCCCCTTCCAAGAGACCATGGCCAGCGCGATGATTGCAATGGCCTCTTACACATGCTGTGTCTCGGTGAGCCTGGCCCCATGACCATTGTTGATGTTATCGTGCTCCTCGTACGGCGCAAGCGTGTCATCTTGCTTGCGACCACAGTTGCACTGCTGGCCGGGGTGGCAACTAGTTTCGTTCTTCCCGTTCGCTACATGGCGATGACGAAGATCATGACGCCGCGCCAGGCTCCCTCGCTCGCATCATTGCTCATTACGCAAATGGGAAGCCCGGGCGCAGCCTCGCTAGCGGCTGCGTCGGGCGGTGGATTGGGGTTAAGGAATCCGAACGATCTCTATATCGGGCTTCTTAGCTCCCGCCCCATTGCAGACGCGATCATCCGTCGCTTCAATCTCCTCGACGTCTATCATGCCAAGGATATGACCGCGGCCCGCAAGGAGCTCGCCTGGTATACGAGTATCAAGACGGAAAAGAGCGAATTAATCTCCATCTCGGTCACCGACCGGGACAAAAGGCGCGCCACGGATATTGCAAATGCCTATGCAGAACAGTTGTTTGAGCTCACGCAGTCCTTTGCTGTGACCGAGGCATCCGCGCGACGGCTTTTCTACGAGAAGGAGATTAAGCAGGCCAACGACGACCTCATTGCCGCCGAATACTCCTTTAGGAACGTGGAACAGAAGGAAGGGCTGGTGCAGCTCGATGCACAGGCCAAGGCCCTGATCGGTAATATCGCCGAACTACGTGCTGCGATTGCCGCCAAGCAAGTCGAGCTGCGTGCGCTTAGTTCCTACTCAACCGAGAACAATCCGGAAGTGCAGTTGACTGAGAGCCAGCTTTCGTCACTGCAGGGCCAGTTGGCCAAGCTCGAACAACGCAACGGCCAGGACGCCGGGGCATCGGATGCTGGAATCGGAAGCATATCTGCTTCGGGGCTGGCATATCTCCGCGCCGAGCACGAGCTTCAGTATCGGCAGACCCTTTTCGATCTCCTCCTAAGGCAGCTCGACGCGGCCAAACTGGACGAGGCGAAGGAAGGATACATTGTGCAGGTGGTCGAGCCCGCCATTGAACCCGACCGGAAATCGTTTCCGCAGCGCAAGCTGGTCGTGCTCCTCTTTACGGCAACGGGGCTGATCGCCGGATGCCTCTGGGCTATCTTTCCCTGGTGGAAAAGCAACACGGAACCAGGCCTTCATTGGATCAACTTCATTAACCAAGTGGGCTCAAAGATAGCAACCGCAGACACGATGGCCCCCGCCGAGGCAGTGCTCTCCGGTGATGATTGGAGAGGCCGTGCCTGATTGGAGTTTATTGCGCTGTCCTATCTGTGGGTGGATGGGAACGCTTCTTGATGATCGATGGGATTGTGCGCACTGCGGCAAATCCTATCCGCGCTATGGCACTGTGATCGATTTCCGTGTCGTCAATCCGAGGACGGACCTCAGTTTTGCTCATCAAGGCGCGGAAAGAGAGGAGAGGGAGAGAATCGTCCGCGCACTGAGCGTGATGCAGACAGGCACTCTGGCTGACATGGTCCGTAATTATTTCTCCGAGTTTCCCACTTCGGACTCCATTGCAGAGGGGGAGGGGCGCAGTCTGCTCCATGCTGGCGTGCGCGCACAAGCATGGCTGTTGCAGATGGAGCAATCCCTCCCTTTGAACGATCTCCCATTGCGCCAAGATAGCGCATTTCTTGAAATCGGGTGTGGTGCGGCGGGCTTGACTCAAACGATCGGAAGGGGCTTCGCGACGGTAGTTTCGATGGATGCTGACATTGATCGCATGATGATCGCTCAAAAGGCATGCGAAGAGGCCGGAGTGCAGAACGCTATTCTCGCTTGTGCCTATGGTGAGCAGATGCCGTTAGCACGAGAAGCGTTTGATTTGGTTTCAGCGGTAGAGGTGCTGGAGCATGTCACCTCGCAACAAGAGTTCCTGGCAAGTATCCACGGTGTACTTAGACGAGGCGGCTATCTGTACTTGACAACACCAAATCGCTTTTCGCTTGGCCGCGAACCCCATGTCAACCTCTGGGGCGTTGGCTTCCTGCCCAGATGCTGGATGAACCGCTACGTTCAGTTTTGGACCGGATTACCTTATGAGGGGAAACGCAACCTTTCCTATTGGGAGTTGAAAAGGCTTCTGCGGCTGGTGTTCGGTGAAAATGTCTGGTTTTCGGGAGTTCATCCGCAGAGCCGTTCACCGATGTCCCCCTTGATCGCCCTACTGGTGGGAGTGCCAGCACTACGAGAAGTAGTTCATGCGATTCGCATGGGCCACTGTGTAGTTGTGACAAAAACAACGAATTCATGACTATGATTTTTGACTCTGTTCGTCCCCACCTAAGAGGGCTCAAATTGAATCGCGAAAACAAAAGAGAAACATTGCGGCTTCCGGCTGCCGCGTTAGCAAAATCAAAGCTGATCGGCTACAGCTTGAGTGATCAGGGCTTGGCCATCGGCGGGGGGTTCCTAGCCAACATCGCGCTTGCGCGCACACAAACGAAGGATGTCTATGGTATCTTTGCCCTCAACTACTCTGTATTTTCCTTCCTCTTGGGTTTGTATTACGCGGCAATTCTGGAACCGTTCACAGTTTACGGGGCAGGTCGGTACAAGGACCGCATTGCCAACTACATCCGGTTGATGCTTCGCTTCAATGCGATTTTTTGTTGTGCTCTGGGCGGATTGATGCTCACAGCCTGCCTCGTGCTATCGTGGGCAGCGCCTCGCTGGGCCTCGGGATCGGCATGGGGGCTGGCGATTGCAAGTGGAATGCTCCTCTCGGGTTACCTGCTTCGCCGCCTGTTTTATGTGTTGCGGCAACCTTTGTTAGCCGCCAAAAGTTCTCTAGTGTTCTTCATTTTTCTCGTCGCGGAGCTCTGGTTCTTGCTGCAGATTCATCGGGTCAACGGCTTTTCAACGTTCTTGGCCATGGCCGTTGCGTGGATTGCGGCGTGGGCAGTCTATGGATCAAAGCTTCCAGCAAGCAAGTCAACAGAGACCTTTATCGAAACCGAACCCCAATACTGGAAAATCCATTGGACTTATTCCCGCTGGGCTTTCGCAACGGCATTTGTCTTTCAGTTCACACAACAAGGCTATTACTGGCTGATCGGTGCCTTTCTCTCCCCCGCCGATGTGGCCAATCTGCGCGCAATGTATCTGTTAGTTGGTCCAGTTGAACAGGTTTTCATCGCGCTATCGTATCTCATCGTCCCGGCTCTCGCTGCTCACTATGCCGCTGGACAGATGGCGAAGTTCCTTTCGCTTTGGAAAATCTATGTTGTCGCTGTTCTCACGGGCTCGGCCATCTATGCGCTGGGAACCCGCCTCATTGGCAAAACCGTCGTTCATATCCTCTATGCCGGAAAGTACGACGGGGTGGGAACGTACCTCTTTGTCTTGACCTTCGTGCCGATGATTCTGTGGCTGGGAGCAACGATGAGCCAGGCGCTCAATGCCGTCGAGAGGCCAGAATTCCAATTCTGGGCCTATGTGTGCGGCGGCGCAACAACGCTTATTATCGGAATTCCCTTGGTCGTTCACTTCGGTCTGTGGGGCGCGGT
>Ga0335078_10001092_pt1 | contig 41275 bp, 37 predicted proteins | sample Lox_Sample_32_FD_206711 | JGI IMG/M metagenome (GOLD analysis project Ga0335078, IMG submission 206711) | Soil microbial communities from Loxahatchee National Wildlife Refuge, Florida, United States - Lox_Sample_3.2 | ecosystem: Environmental > Terrestrial > Soil > Wetlands | place: USA...
TGGTGGCCGATCGACCTGACGGCAGACTAGCCGGGATCCTATACGGCTAGGTCAGCACCAGGGGGTTGAGGTTGACCCCGTTCGCGCCCTCGACGGCCAGCAGCGACACCACAAGCGCGCCCGCCACGCTGGTCCCGCGGCCGTGTCCGCGGCGCAGCGCGGCGAAGTCGCAGTTGTCCAGCAGCAAGAGCCCGATCGCCCAGGTCAGGACGTGCGCGGAGGCGTACGCGGCCTTGGCCTCCCTGGAGTCGAGCATGTCCCGGGCCAGGATCGAGACCTGGTGCTCCGCGACCCAGCGGGCGCCGTCGGCGGACAGCCCGCCGCCCGCGTCCTGTTCGGTCTAAGGACCGCCGAGCATGTGGCCCGCGGCCGCCTCGAACCGGTCTCGCCCCATGTCGAGGCAGAGCGCGTCACCCCGCTCCAGGACGAGCCCGCCCGCGGCGAGCGCGGCGTCGATGTCCGCGCCGTCCACCGGGCGGGCGGCCCAGACGGTACCGCGGTGATGCGGGATGTCCACGTAGATGGCGCGGGTCACCAGCCCGTCGGGGGCGAGCACGTCGGCCGAGCCCTGCTCGGTGTCCGCCACCGGCCGGCCGCCGTAGAAGGTGCCGTCGACGGCGACGTGGTTGAGCGCGTCCAGGTGGGTATTCTGCAGGCCGTGCGGGTTGAGCACCAGGTGGTCCTGGCCCCAGCCGGTGCCGTCGGCCTCGGGGCGGTACCAGGTCTCGTGCCGGAAGCCGGGGCGGTCCGCCGTCGTGTTGTAGTCCCCGCCGAGCAGCGGGCGGGCCAGGCTGACCGAATCGCCGGTCCGGACGCACCCGGTCATTCCGGCATCGTATAGCCTGCGCCGGAACGTCACCGCTGCGGTTACGCTAGATAACTGTGAACAAGCAGGAACGCACCTATACGATCCTCCGGGACCGGATCCACTCCGGCAGCTTCGCACCGCTGGAGCGGCTCAACATCGACGCGCTGGCGCGCGAGCTGGGCGTGAGCCCGATACCGGTGCGCGAGGCCCTGCGCCGCCTGGAGGCCGAGGGCTGGGTGCGGTTCACGCCGAATGTGGGAGCGGTCGTATCGCCGGTGGACTCCACGACCTGGGAACAAGCGATGATCACCCTGGCGATCCTGGAGGGCGCGGCCAGTGCCGAAGCCCAGCAGAACCTCCGCCGGTCCGACCTGACCCGGCTGCGCAAGATCGCCGCGGGCATGGAGGAAGCCGCCGCCCGCGCGGATCCGCTCAGGTTCAGCAAGCTGAACCGGCTGCTGCACGCCGCCATCGTGGCCCGGTGCCCGAACACCTACCTGACCGAGCTGCTCGAGCAGACGAACTCCCGGCTCGACCGGCTGCGCTCGACCATGTTCGCGTACCTGCCGCACCGGTCCGAGGAGGCCCTCGGCGAGCACCTTCACCTGATCGAACTGCTGGAAAGCGGCAGCAAACAGGACGTGGAGTCGTACGCCCGCTGGCACAAGCTGCGCACGGTGGAGGCGTACCGGGCCATCCACCAGGCCAACGACCAGGCCCGCGCCGCCCGCCAGTCGCGCCCGGCCGCCGCCACCGCCCACTAGCTACGCTCTCCCGTCAGCTGCGGCCGGCCATCACGCCGCCGTCCACGTTCCAGATGGCGCCCGTGACCCAGCTGGTGGCCGGGGAGAGCAGGAACGTGATGGTGTTGGCCGTCCCGGCCTGTCTTTCACACCGTCAGATCTGCGATCCGCCGCGGGATCCGGCTCCCCCTGGGAGGCGCAGCCGGCCGGTGACAGAATGCGGAACGTGGACACTACACAATCTGAGAGAGTCAGGACGGCCCGCGGCTTCTTCGCGGCCCTGGACCAGAGCGGCGGCAGCACGCCCAAGGCGCTCGCCGAGTACGGCATCGAGCGCGACCGGTACAGCTCCGACGCCGAGATGTTCGACCTGGTACACGCCATGCGAACGCGCGTGCTGACCAGCCCGGCGTTCGACGGCTCGCGCATCCTGGCGGCGATCTTGTTCGAGCAGACCATGGAGCGGGAGGTCAACGGCGTCCCCACCGCGCGGTATCTATGGGACGAGAAGAACGTCGTGCCGTTCCTGAAGGTCGACAAGGGCCTCGCCGCCGAGCAGGACGGCGTGCAGCTCATGAAGCCCATCGATACGCTCGACGACCTGCTCGAGCGTGCGCAGCGGCACCAGATCTTCGGGACCAAGATGCGTTCCGTGATCAACGACGCGGCTGAGGCCGGGATCACGGCGATCGTGGACCAGCAGTTCGACTACGCGGGCCGGATCATGGCCGCCGGCCTGGTGCCGATCATCGAGCCCGAGGTCAGCATCCACAGCCCGCACAAGGAGCAGGCCGAGATGCTGCTGCACGACGCCATCGCCAAGCACGTCCAGGGGCTGCCCGGAGACGCGGCCGTGATGCTGAAGCTCACCATCCCGACCCAGGTCGGCCTGTACGGCGACCTGGCGTCCGACCCGCGCGTGCTGCGGGTCGTCGCGCTGTCCGGCGGCTACAGCCGGGACGAGGCCTGCGACCTGCTCGCCCGCGATCCCACCCTCATCGCGAGCTTCTCGCGCGCGCTCCTGGAAGGCCTGGCGGAGAGCCAGACCGACGAGCAGTTCAACGCCCAGCTCGACTCGTCGATCGAGCAGATCTACCGGGCGTCGGTGGACAAGGAGCCGGCCGGCTAGCCCCCGCGATGTTACGGCAGCCGGGCCTGGATCTCCTCGGTGATGGCCTCGGGCGGCTGGTCCCTCATGCCCCTGATGTCCCGGTCACGAGGGCCGGCCGTCCACGGTCCCCGCGGATCCTTGGGCCGACGGATGTATGTGCCGCGGACACGCCCCCGTAAGGTGGCGGGCATGGAGTTCGACGTCCTGATCGAGATACCGCGCGGTAGCCGCAACAAGTACGAGGTCGATCACGCCTCCGGCCGGATCAGGCTGGACCGGACGCTGTTCACCGCCACCCAGTACCCAGCCGACTACGGCTTCATCGAGAACACCCTGGGCGAGGACGGCGACCCGCTGGACGCGCTGGTCCTGGTGCAGGAGCCGACCTTCCCCGGCTGCCTGATCCGCAGCCGCGCCATCGGCATGTTCCGGATGACCGACGAGAAAGGCGGCGACGACAAGATCATCTGCGTGCCGGCCGGCGACCCGCGGCAGGAGCACCTGCGCGAACTCGACGACGTGCCCGAGTTCTACCGGCTCGAGATCCACCACTTCTTCACCGTCTACAAGGAGCTGGAACCGGGCAAGAGCGTCCGCGACACCGCCTGGGCCAATCGCATCGCGGCCGAGGCCGAGGTCGAGGCCTCCCGGCGGCGGCTGCGCGAGCAGGCGGACGGGCAGCACGCCTGAGCGGCCCGGCCGGACGGCGTAACTTCAGCAGGGTGGCCACCACGTTGATCACGAGCCCGAGCAGGACCGCGCCGAACAGGTAGGACAGCAGCGCGTGGTGCAGGGTTATCCGCCGGATCGCCTTCGAGGTGATGTTGGTGTCCGCCACCTGGAACGTCATCCCGACGGTGAAGGCAAAGTAGGCGAAGTCCGTATAGGTCGGCGGTTCTTCCTCGTTGAACTCGATACCGCCGGCTGGCTCGGAGTAGTAGGCCCGGGCGTAGCGCAGGGCGTACACCGTGTGCACCACCGACCAGGACAGCACGACACTGAGCAGGCCCAGCGTGACCAGGAACGCCTTCATGCCGCCGGTGGCCTGGCCTGCCCTGACGAGTGCGAAGCCCACCGCGCCCAGCACGGCTATGCCCGCGCCGATCACGACGAGTTCGGCCACGGGGGAGCTCGGGTCTTCCCGCTTCGCCAGCCGGCCGGTGGTGCCGGGGTCTAGCCGCCACACCGCGATCCAGACCCAGACCAGGTAGATCACGACGGCGACGTCCCACCCGATCAGGATCGCGGCGCTAGGCAGGGTGACCAGCAAGACGACCGCCCCGGCGACGGCACCGCCGAGCATGGCCCAGGTCACACGCTGCCCGGCGGATGCCGTGCGCATCCGCTCGCTGAGGTCCGTGCCGTTGCTGCACACCATTTGCCCAGAGTAGAGAATCGCCGGCCGGTGACGGCGGCCCGGCGGACAGGCGGCGTCCGCGGGTATCTAGCTGTCCAGGTCCCGGGCCCGGCGGCGCAGCCGGACCTTCGTGGTCAGTTTCATCGGGCGGTCCTGCTCAGGCGAGTCTCCGGTGGCCGGGGCCACGGTGAAGATCAGCCCGCCCTGACCGAGGCGCACCCGGCTGACCAGCACCGGCTCGTCGGCGTCGGGAAGCACGATCACATCGCCGACGTCGACGTCGCCGGCCAGGACCAGATCCTCCACAAATAAGGACGATACCGGCCAGGATGATCGACTTCATCCATGTTGCGAATCGAATCTGTCGCGCAGGCCAACCTGAGGTAACGCGGCTGTTGCCGACGATCTCTCATGCCCAGGACCGCACGGGGCCGGCGGGTCAGGTGGGGTAGCGGGTGGGTTCGGTGGTGTAGGTGCGTCCGGGCGGGAGGGTGGCGTGAGGTGAGGGCCGGCGGGCACTGGTTATTGTTCGGGCTATGAGCCGGATTCCGTATGTGCGACGTGAGGAGCTGGGGCCCGAGGGGCAGCAGCTGTGGGATGGCATCGTCAATGGGCAGAGCGACCTGGTCCTGACCGCGGAGGGCGGCCTGGCCGGGCCGTTCAACGCGTTTGTCACGGCACCGGGCGCCGGGCGGCGGCTGTCCGCGCTGGGGGCGAAGCTGCGGTTCGGCACGTCCATCGAGCGGCGGCTGTCCGAGATCGCGATCATCACGATCGGCGCGCGGTGGCAGGCGGAGTTCGAATGGTGGGCGCACGCGCCCATGGCGCGCGAGCACGGCGTGGCCGACGCGGTGGTGGACGCGATCGGGCGGGGCGAGGATCCGCCGTTCGAGGCGGACGACGAGCGCGCCGTCTACGCGGTGGCGCGTGAACTCGGCCAGTCGGGCCGGCTGGATCAGGGGACCTACGACGCCGCGCATCGCTGTCTCGGCGACGCCGGGATGGTGGAGCTGGTGTCGCTGTGCGGGTACTACACGCTGATCTCGTTCCTGCTGAACGCGTTCACCGTGCCGCTGCCGCCGGGGACCACACCGATGTGGGCTGGGTCATGACCGGGCCGGCCGAAGCCACGGGCGCCGCACCCGGGCGCGGGCGGCTGACCGGGCGGCGGGTGCTGGTGGTCGGCGCGGGGACGCGGCCATCGCCGGAACCGGATCCGCCGCTCGGCAACGGCCGGGCCATTTCGGTGCTCGCGGCCCGGGAGGGCGCGGCGGTAGCCTGCGCTGACCGCGACGCGGGCGCCGCGGAAGCGACCGCGGCTCTGGTCCGTGCCGAAGGACAGGCCGCCGCGGTCGTGCTGGCCGACGTGGCGGCACCGGACGCCTGCGCGGCGGTGGTGGCGGATTCGGCGGCGGCGCTGGGCGGCCTGGACGGCCTGGTGCTGAACGTGGGCATCGGGCTCGGGCGCGGGATGGCCGGGACGAGCGCCGCCCAGTGGGACCAGACGTTCGCGGTCAACACCCGGGCGCACTTCCTGGTGGCCGCGGCCGCGCTGGAAGCGCTGGAACCGGGTGCGGCGATCGTGTTCATCAGCTCGGCGGCCAGCCTGCGGGCGGCGACGGGGATCCCGGCGTACGACGCCTCCAAGGCGGCCTTGCTTGGTATCTGCCGGCAGGTCGCGCGGGAGGGAATGGTCCGCGGCATCCGGGCCAACCTCGTGGTGCCGAGCCTGGTCGACACGCCGCTCGGGCGGGAGGCGTCCCGGCTCAACCCGGGCCGCACCGCGCGCCGCCTGCCGTTCGGCCGTCAGGCGACGGCCTGGGAGGTGGCCTACGCCACGGTGTGGCTGCTGTCCGGCGAATCCAGCTACGTCAACGCCCACCCGCTGGTCCTCGACGGCGGCGCGACCAGCTTCGGATGACCGGAGCCGGAGCCGGGGACGAATCCCAGCTATCCCATGAATCACAATGGCGGGCTCTCGTCTCGCTAACGCGCTTTCCTTAACGACGATTCAACCCTGCCGCATTTTTAGGCTTTATTAATTCTGATTCTCGGTAATTCGCCGGAATAGGCCGGTTTCCCTGCTTTATGCTGCCCACGATATGCCGGGGAGGATTTAAGCGTGAAGGGGATCAGGCGGGTGCGTGGCCGGGCGCTACTGGCCGCGGCTGCGACCGCGGCCCTGGCGCTTGCCGCTGGCTGCTCGAACGGCGGCGGTGCGGCGAATGCGACCCCGCCGGAAAAGCCGGTGCTGAACGTCGCCGTGGTGCCGGCCGTGGATTCGGCGGGCTTCTTCGTCGCGCTTGACCGGGGCCTGTTCAAGGCGCAGGGGCTGACCGTCAACTTCATCCCGGTCACCAGCAGCGAGACCGCGATCGCCAGTCAGGTGGCGGGGGCCTACGACATCACCGGCGGGAATTACGTTTCCTATATCCAGGCCCAGCAGGAGCACCGGGCCAACCTGGACATCTTCGCCGAGGGATCGGTGATGGAGCCGGGAACCCAGGGCATCTACACGCTGCCGGACTCGCCGGTCGCGACCCTGGCCGACCTCAAGGGCCAGACGGTCGCGATCAACGCGCCGGACAACATCTTGTTCCTGCTGACGGCTTCGGTGCTGGCGGAGCACGGGGTATCCCCCAGCAGCGTGCATTTCGCCAGCATCCCGTTCCAGGAGATGCCCGACGAGCTCAAGTCCGCCGCCGCCAGCGCGGCCGTGATGCCGGAACCGTACGCCAGCGGCGCGGAGGAGGCCCAGGGCGGCGTGCCGCTCGCCGACCTGGACCAGGGCGCGACGACGAGCTTCCCGGTCGAGGGCTACGTGGTCACCAAGAAGTGGGCGGCGGAGCATCCGCGGACGCTCGCCGCGTTCTACCGGGCGCTCGAACAGGGCCAGCAGATCGCGGACGTCAGCCGCGCCGCCGCGGAGCAGGCCATGGTGGACATGCCGGCCCCGTTCGGCGTGTCCGCGGAAACCGCGGCGGTCATGGCCCTGGACACCTACCCGGTCAGCACCGGGCCGGTCGGCAGCGTGGACAAGATACGGCTGCAGCGCGTGGTCGACGTCATGCGGCAGTTCCTCGGGTTCGGAAAGTTCGACATCGGCTCGATGCTGATGGGCAGCGCCCCTTCTGCCGACCGCTGATGCAGCCTGGCCGCCGGGCCCGCGGGTGATCCGGCGGCGGGTCCGGTGACGTAACCGAGGTGACAGATCACGCGTTGCCTGGGAGGGGTTTCACATGAGTGCTGACGCCAACATCAAGACGATCATGGGTGTGTACGAGGCCTTCGGCCGCGGCGACGTCGCCGCCATCGTCGACGCCGTTACCGACGACGTGGACTGGGCGGCCGAGGCCGCCGGGACCGCCGCTCCGTGGTACGGGGTCCGCCACGGCAAGGACGCGGTGGCGAAGTTCTTCGCGGACTTCGGCTCGACCATGGAGGTCGAGGAGTTCACTCCGGTCTCCATCACCGCCAACGACACCGACGTGCTCACCGTGGTGCGGTTCCGGGCGCGCTCGCGGGCCACCGGCAAGACCGCGGCGATGGACCTGCACCACTACTTCACGTTCGACGACGGCAAGATCGCCTACTACCGCGGCACCGAGGACACCGCCCAGACCCAGGCCACGCTCCAGCCCTGACCCGAGTTTCATGATCGCGGGCAGTTTTGGGTCATATACGCCCAAAACTGCCCGCGATCATGGTTTCCCCGGGGGGGAGGCGTGGGGTGGGGTGGGGTGGTAACACGCGATTGAGCGGGGGGTTAGCATCCTGACGCGATCCGGTCCCGTCGGGGAGACTGCTGACGGGAGGGGCAATGCGGGCGGTCTGGCTGGTCTTGGCGGCGGGATTCCGCCGGCAGTGGCGGTCCTGGGTGCTGCTCGGCCTGCTCATCGCGGTGGCCAGCGGGTTCGTGCTCGCGGCCGCCGCGGCCGGGCGGCGCACCGACTCGGCCTTCCCGCGCTACGTGGCCAGCCACGGCTACGACGCCATCGTGTACACGGTCAAGCCGCTGCCGAAGGAGCTGCCCGGGGTAGCGCACGTGATGCCGGTGCAGATGCCGTTCTACGACCAGCCCCGGTGCTCGTGCCACGGCACGATCAACACCGGCGAGTTCGCGGTCCGCGAGGTGCCGCCGGACAGCCTGGGGCGCGTGGCCAAGCTGGTAGCCGGCCGGATGCCCGACCCGTCGTCGCCCGTCGAGGCGCTGGCGTCGTTCACACTCGAGCGTGACTACGGCGTGCGGCTGGGCACGGTGATCACGCTGCCGATGGCCGGCGCTTCGCAGCGGCAGGCGATCTTCAGGGCGATGGCGGGCCAGGGGCCGCGGCCCGGGAAGGCCACCGGGCCGAGGATGGCGATGCGGGTGGTGGGCATCGTGGCGGCCGAGATCGAGTTCTCCTACGGGCAGGGCGCCACCTACACCCTGTACCCGGGGCCAGCCTTCGCCGTCGCGACCAAGGACTCGCCCGCGCTCACGTCGTACTACGTGCGGCTCCGTCACGGGCAGGCCGACTTCGCCCGGTTCGAGGCCAGGATCAGCCACCTGGAAGGGGCCGGGGTGCAAGACCTGGACCGGCCCGCGGCCACGATCACCACCTCGATCCACCCGCAGGCGGTCGGCTGGCGGGTGCTGGCCGCGCTGGCCGGGCTGGCGGCGGTCGCGGTCGTGGGGCAGGCGCTGTCCCGGCAGGCCAGCGCGGAGAGTGCCGACCACCCGGTGCTGGCCGCGCTGGGCCTGAGCCCGTGGCAGCTCGCCGGGCGGATCATGCTGCGCACCCTGGTCGTCGCGGTGGCCGGCGCCGCCGCCGGGATCGGGCTGGCCGCGCTGCTGTCGCCGCTGGCCCCGATGGGCGAGGCGAGGCTCGCCGAACCCGCGCCGGGGCTGGCCCTCGACGCGCCCGTGCTCGGCCTGGGCGCGCTGGCGACGGTGGCTGTGGTGCTGGCGCTGGGCGTGCTCCCCGCCCTGCGCGCCGCCCGGGTGCGCGTCAGGGCCGACCGGGCACCGGACACCCGCCTGTCGGCGATCGCGGGCGCCGCCGCGACGGCGGGCGTGCCGCCCGGGGCGGTCATCGGCATCCGGCACGCCCTGGAGCGAGGCCGCGGGACCCGCGCGGTCCCGGTGGGAACGGCGCTGATCGGTTCGGTCGCCGGCGTGGCGGCGCTGTGCGCGACCGCGGTCTTCGGCAGCAGCCTGGCCCATCTGACTGCGACCCCCGCCCTCTACGGCGCCCCCTACCAGGACGTCTTCATCGGCGGAGGACCTGGCGACCTCGGCCAGGACCCGCTGATCAACGAGCTCGAAGGCGACCGGGCGATCAGCCAGATCACCCTCGTCTCCGTGCCGGCCATCACCGTCAACCGGGTCAGTGTCCGCGCCGCCGCCGCGACCGCCGCCCGCGGCCCGATACTGCTGTCGGCCGCTGCGGGACAGCTGCCCGCCGGGGACGGCCAGATCGGCCTCGGCGCCTCCACCCTGCGCACGGTCGGCGCCCGGATCGGCGCCCTGGTCCGGGTCACGGCGACTGCTCCCGACGGGGGCGTGCACGCCGCACGGTTCCGGGTCGTCGGGCTGCTCCCCCTGCCGACCGACTTCGGCACGGGGGGTATCGGCACCGGAGCGGCGATGACCACCGCGGCGTATACCAGCCTGGTGTGCCCGCCAGCGCCCGGGCAGGCCCAGTGCCGCGCGACCATAGCGCGTTCGGGCGAACTGGTGCTGGTGCGGGCCGCGCCGGGCCCGGCGGGAGCTGCCGCGCTGGCCCGCCACATCGCCAGGCATCAGGACAACGTCGACCCGCCCACCGTGCCCGCGGCGCTGGTGAACTTCGGCGCGTCGGCCGCGTTCCCGCTGCTGCTCGGCGGCGTCGTGGCCGTGTGCGGCCTGGCCGCGCTGGCCCACCTGCTGGTCGTCAGCGTGGCACGGCGGCGCACCGAGAGCGGCCTGCTCGTGGCCCTCGGCATGGTCAGGCGGCAGCTGGCGGCGATCGTGTTCTGGCAGGCCACCACCATCGCGGTCGTCGCGATCGCGGCCGGGATCCCGCTCGGCATCGCGGCCGGGCGGGCCATCTGGCGCGCGTTCGCGATCAGCCTCGGGGTGGTGCCGGTCCCGGTGGTGCAGGCCTGGCTCATCGTGGCGACCGCGGCCGGTGCCCTGCTCGCCGCCAACGCGCTCGCCGCCGTGCCCGCGATGAGCGCGGCCACGTCCCGGCCCGGGCTGCTGCTCCGGACCGAGTGAGATACCGGGGGAGGGGACACACATGGGGGATGACCGCAGTGGCCGTCGCCGGCGTGCCTTCGGCTCGCTGGCGGGCAACACGGCGCTGCTGCGCGTGCTGGCGGCGTACCTGCTGTTCATCCTGACCGAGTACGCGGTGTGGATCGCGATGCTGGTGTTTGCCTACAACCGGGGCGGGACCGCGGTCGCCGGGCTGGTCGCGGTGGCGCAGCTGGCGCCGGCCGCGGTGGTGGCCCCGGTGGCTGCCTCGCTCGCCGACCGGCGGTCACCGGTGGTCATGCTGGCCGGCGGGTACCTGGCGCAGGTGGCGGGCATGGCGGCCACGGCCGCGGCGATCGGCGCGGGGGCGCCGCTGGCGGCGTACGCGGCCGCCGTGGTCGCCGCCACCGCGGTGACCGCCACCCGGCCGGCTCAGTCCGCGCTGATCCCGTCGCTGGCCGCCACCCCGGATCAGCTGACCGCGGCCAACGTGGTCGCGGGCTGGCTGGAAGCCGCCGGGGCCGCGGCGGCCGGGCTGCTGGTCGGGGTGCTGATCTCGCTGGCCGGGGTGGGCAGCGTGTTCGCGGTCTGCGCCGGTCTTGGCCTGGCGGCGGCGCTGCTCGTGGCCGGGCTGCGGGCGCAGCCGCTGGCGGCGGCCGGAGCGAACGCCGCCGGGGATGCCGAGGCAGGTGCGATACGTGAGGGCCTGCGGCTGGCGGTCCGGGAGCCGCGGCTGCGGCTTATGCTGGCCCTGCTGACCGCCGATGCGGTCGTGGTGGGCGCGCTGGACCTGCTGGTGGTGATCCTGGCCCTGACCGTGCTCGGCCGCCCGCCGGGCTGGGCCGGCTACCTGGAGTTCGCCTTCGGCGCGGGGGCGGTGCTGGCCGCCACGGTGAGCGCGCTCCTGGTAGGACGGCGGCTGGGCGGCCCGATCCTGGCCGCCGCGCTGGGCTTCAGCGGGGCGCTGGCCGCGGTCGCGTTCGGCCCGGGGCTGGCCGGGACGGTGATCCTGCTGGCGGCGGCCGGGGCCGGCCACCTGCTGCTGGGAGTGGCCACCCGCACGCTGCTGCAGCGCTCGGTCCCGCCGCGGCTGATCGGGCGGATCTTCGGCGTCCTGGAGGGGTTCTCCATGGCCGGGCTGGCCGTCGGCGCGCTGCTGGTGCCCGTGCTGGCGCACCTGGGCGGGAGCCGGCTGGCCGTGCTCGGGGTCGCGGCCGTGCTGCCGCTGGCGGCCGTGGCCGGCGGGCGCGCCGTGTTCCGCCTGGACGCGGGCACCGCGGTGCCGGTGGTCCAGATCGCGCTGCTCCGCTCGCTCCCGTTGTTCGCCGAACTGCCCGCCCCGGCGATCGAGGGCCTGGCGGCGGCGCTGCGGCCGGTGCGGCTGGAGGCCGGGGCCGTGCTGATCCGGCAGGGCGATCCGGGCGACGCCTACTTCGCGATCGCCGCGGGCGAGCTCGACGCCGAACAAGACGGCCACTTCCTGGGCCGGTACGGCCGTGGCGACGGAGTGGGCGAGATCGCGCTGCTGCGCGCCGTGCCGCGGACCGCGACCGTGACCGCGCACACGGCCGCGACAGTGTTCCAGCTGGACCGGGATCTCTTCCTGACCGCGGTGCTCGGGCACGCCCCGACCCGGCGGCAGGCCGAAGGCATCGCCGCCACGCGGCTGGCGACACGCAGCTAGACGACAGGCAGCTAGACGACAGGCAGCTAAAGGAGGACAGCCGTGGAGCATCCGCTGGCGATGGACGTCGAGGCGATGCGGCGCGCCGGGTACGCGACCGTGGATGCCCTGGTCGCCCGGCTGGCCGACCCCGGGGCCGACCCGGTGCTGCGCCGGGCCGGCGCCGCGGACATGCGCGCGCGGCTCGGTGGCCCGCCGCCGGAGCAGCCCGGGGAGTACGGCGCGGTGCTGGCCCGGGTGCTGGCCGACGTGCTGCCGTTCGCGGCGCGGACCGACCATCCCGGCTACCTGGCCTTCATCCCGAGCTTCACCACCTGGCCGGCCGCGCTGGCCGAACTGACCGCCGCCGCGGCCAACCCGTACTGCGGCGCGTGGCTGGAATCGGCGGGCCCGGCCCAGGTCGAGCTGGAGGTCATCGACTGGTTCCGCGGCTGGCTCGGGCTGCCCGCCGGCACCGCGGGCGTGCTGGTCAACGGCGGCTCGGCCGCCAACCTGACCGCGCTGCTCGTGGCGCGCGAGGCGGCGGGCGGGCCGTCACCAGGCTCCGTGGTGTACGTGTCGGACCAGGCGCACTCGTCGCTGGCCCGGACCGCGCGGGCGATGGGACTGCGGCCGGAGCAGGTGCGGGTGCTGCCGACGGACAGCCGCTGGCGCCTCGCGCCGGACACGGTGGCCGCGGCCGTCCGGGCCGACCGCGGCGCGGGCCGGATCCCGTTCGCCCTGTGCGCCAGCGCCGGATCGACCAACACCGGCGCCGTCGACCCGCTGGCCGGCCTGGCCGACGTCTGCGCGGCCGAAGGGCTGTGGCTGCACGTCGACGCGGCCTACGGCGGCTTCGCCGCGCTGACCGCCACGGGGAAAGCACTGCTGGCCGGCCTCGAACGCGCCGACTCGGTGACGCTCGACCCGCACAAGTGGCTGTACCAGCCGATGGAGTGCGGCTGCGTACTCATCCGCGACGGGGCCCGGCTGGAACGGACGTTCGCCATCCATCCCGACTACCTCGACGGCGACGCCGTCCAGGGCGCGGGCGAGGTGAACTTCGCCGACCGGGGCCTGCAGCTGTCCCGCGGCTTCCGGGCGCTCAAGGTGTGGATGACCATGCAGACATACGGCCTGGCCGCGTTCCGGGCCTGCATCCAGCGCAACCTCGAGCTGGCCGAGTACGCCGAGACCCTGATCCGCGCCCGCCCAGGGCTCACCCTGATGGCGCCGGCCACGCTCGGGATCGTCTGCTTCCGGCGGGAATGGCCCGGCTGCGACGAGGCCGAGACCGAACGCCGCGGCACGGCGCTCGCCGCGGACCTCGAACGCGCCGGCACCGCGCTGGTCTCCGCCACCCGGCTGGCCGGCAGGCACGCCATCCGCCTGTGCATCCTGAACCCGACCACGTCAGCGGAGCACGTGCGGCGGGTCGTCGAGCACTTCGCCGCGACCCCGGCGCCGGCGCCGGACACGCCGGCGGCCTCGGTGGCGGCTGACATCAGGTTTTCCGGCCCGGACCCGCTGGGCGCGGTCCCGCTGCTGGCCGACCTGCCCGCCGCGGCCCGCCGCGCCGTGCACGCCCGCGGCGTGTACCGGGACGTCGCCGCCGGGGAGGAGGTCATCCGCCGCTGGGACGCGGACCGGTTCTTCTACATCGTCCTGGCCGGGCGCTACGACGTCTTCATCGACACCAGGCTCATCCGCAGCCACGGCCCCGGTGACCACTTCGGCGAGCTCGCCGCGCGCGACTGGGGCGGCGGCTTCGGCTACGCCCGGCTCGCCACCGTCCGCTGCGCCGAGCCGGGCCGGCTGCTCAAGCTGACCACCGAGGATCTCGCCTGGCTGACGGACAGCCAGCCGGCGGTCAAGGCCAGGATCGCCGCCACCCTGGCCGAACGCCTGCAGAACCGCTAGCGGCGCCGCGCAGGCGGGTGTTTTCCCGGACCGTTCGGTATAAAAGGGTCCGAACGGTCCGGGCGCGTGCTCCCGCGGCCGGCTAGCGCGCGGCCGGGGCCGGCGTGCGAGAGTGTTCATGATCGTGTTCAGAGCCGGGAGGTCGGATCGTCCATGTCCAGGGAAGCCGTCAGCAACATCTCCTACCCGGTCGCGCCCGGCACGACGGTGCTGCTCACCATCGACTGCCAGTTCGGCTTCGGGGCGGGCAGCTGGGAGCAGGTACCGCACGCCGACGCCGCGGTGGAGAACCTGCGGCGGGCCGCGCTGGCGTGGCGGGAGTGCGGTGGCGAGGTGGTGCACGAGGCGGCGATCGCGCGCATGGCCTACCTGTTCTCGGCGGTCCAGGACACCGACGCGTTCGTCGCGCAGGTGCGGGCGCTGCAGCCCGCGGCAGGGTAGCCGGGGGTTGCCGCTGACCCGGTCGCTGCGCGCGCTGCTGCTGTACATCTGCGTGCTCGTGCTGGTCGACACGATTTTCTTCACGGCGCTGACGCCGCTGCTGCCGCACTACACCCACGTGGCTCACCTGTCCAAGGCCGGGGCGGGGATCCTGGTCGCGAGCTACCCGGCTGGCACCCTGATCGGGGCGCTGCCGGGCGGGCTGCTCACCGGGCACCTGGGCTACCGGGGGACCGTCCTGCTCGGGCTGGCGCTGATGGGGGTGTCCACGCTGGTCTTCGGGTGGGCCTCGATGGACGTGGTGCTGGTTTCGGCCCGGTTCGTGCAGGGCGTGGGCGGGGCGTGCACCTGGGCCGGCGGGATGGCCTGGCTGGCGACCGAGGCGCCGCCGGAGCGGCGCGGGGAGCTGATCGGGACGGCCATGGGCGCGGCCGTGGGCGGGGCACTGTTCGGCCCGGTCGTGGGCGCGATCGCCGACCAGGTCGGCACCGGGCCCGCGTTCGCCAGCGCCGCGGTGGCGGCCGGGCTGCTGATGGTGGTGGCGTTCGCCGTGCCGGCGCCGCGCACGGCCATCCCGCAGGGCCTGCGGGCGGCGTTCAGCGCGATCGGTGACCGCCGGCTCGGCGTCGGGCTGTGGCTGACGATGCTAGCGGGACTGGCGCTCGGCGTGCTGGATACGCTCGCGCCGCTGCGGATGGCGGACCTCGGGGTCACCGCCCTGGTCATCGCGGGGACGTTCCTGGCCTCGGCCGCGGTGGAGGCGGCCCTGTCACCGGTCGCCGGACGGCTGGCCGACCGGCGGGGCGCCATCGTGCCGATCAGGTGCTCGCTGGCCGGCGCCGTCGCGATCAGCCTGCTGGCCCCCAGGCTGGCGCCCGCGGCGGTGCTCATCCCGGTGCTGATCGTGGGCATGCCGTCGTTCGGCACGCTGTTCACCCCGGCCATGACGCTGGTCAGCGAGGGCGCCCATCATCAGCGGCTGGACCAGGGGCTGGCGTTCGGCCTGGGCAACCTGGCCTGGGCCGCGGGCCAGGCGATCGCCGCCGCGGGCAGCGGGGCGCTGGCCCAGGCCACGTCGGACCTGGTCCCCTACTCGCTGCTCACGGCGGTGTGCCTGGCCACCTTGTTCCTGGTCCGGATCGGGCGCGACCCGGAGGTTGAACGTGCGGCCGGGGCCGGGTAGGAACGGTCCTATGCTGCGCACAGGCAAGGTCGGGCTGCGGGCCCGGGACGAGGCGGACACCGCGGTCCTGCGGGCCGAGCTGTACGAGGACATCGCGACCTACACGATCGCCGATTCGCGGCCGTGGCGCCCGATCCCGGCCGGCTCGCCCGCGTCGCCCTACGCGATCGGCGAGCCCAGCGACGATTGCGATCTCTTCTCCGTGGTGGAGCTGGCCCCGGGTGAACTAGCCGGGGGCGAGCTGGCCGGCGCGGCCCTGCTCTGGGCCATCGACTCGCACAACCGGAGCGCCCATCTCGGTTTGTCGCTGCGGCCGTCGTTCCGCGGGCGCGGCCTGGGCACGGACGTGGTCCTGGCGCTGTGCGAGTACGGTTTCGCCGTCCGCGGCCTGCACCGGTTGCAGGTCGACACGCTGGCCAGCAACGCGGCGATGATCTCCGCTGCCGTCCGGGCCGGGTTCGCGCGGGAAGGCACGCTGCGCGGGGCGGACTGGGTCAACGGGGAGTTCGTCGACGAGGTCATCCTCGGCCTGCTGGCCGGCGACTGGGCGCGGTTACGCGGGGCGCAGCAGGGCGTGCTGCAGGACCACGGGGACGGACAGCTCGCGGTAGCCGTGCTCGTCGAACAGCACCGTGACGTGGTCGCCGTCGTAGCGCTGCACCGTGCCCTGACCCCAGCGCTCGCTCAGCACGCGCGCGCCCACCGCGAACGGCACCCCGGCCGGCACCGCGGCCGGCTGGGCCTCGGACGGCCCGGTTCCGGCCGGCCGAGCCTCGGCGTCGTTGTCGCAGTTCCCGCAGGGGCCCGGGTAGTCCTGCCCGAAGTAAGAAAGCAGGAACGAACGCCGGCAGCCGTCGTGCCCGGCGTAGCGGCGCATCATCGTCAGGCGGGTGCGCTCGATCTCGTTCTCACGTTCTGTCTCCGCCGCCGAGGCCGCCAGCGCCTGGGCGACGCTCATCGTCCCGGCCCAGCGGACCTCGCCGTCCGCCTGCCAGGTCGCGGCGCCGAGGTCGGTCAGGCGGACCAGCGCGGCGGTATGCTGCCGCGTGCCGTGCCCGCCCGGCTGTACCGCCTGCTGGCCGGCCGCGAGCGCGGCCGCGACGTCGGCGACGGCCGCGGCGGAGACACTGCGCGCGGTCAGGTAGCGCGCGGTTTCGAAGTCCTCGTAGCGGTACAGCAGCCGGGCCTGCGCGGACCCGCCGTCCCGGCCGGCCCGCCCGAACTCCTGGTAGTACGCATCCAGTGAGGGCGGCGGATCGGCGTGCAGCACCCAGCGCACGTCCGGCTTGTCGATCCCCATGCCGAACGCGACCGTGGCCACGATGACACGGGCCGAGCCGGCACCGAACGCGGTCATCGCGTCGTGCCGCTCGCGCCCGGACAGCCCGGCATGGTAGAGCGTCACCCGCTCGCCCGCTTCGGCGAGCGCGTCGCGTGCCGCCTGCGCGCTGGCGTGCGTCGCCGCGTAGACGATCCCCGGGCCGCCGAACGCGGCCGCCGACCGGACAAGCTCCTGCCGCTTGTCGGAGACCGTGCGCGCGCGGTGCACCGACAGGTGGATGTGCGGCCGGTCGAAGTCGCCGATCACCACCACCGGGTCACGCAGGCCGAGTCGCCGCACGACCTCCTGCCGCACCGGCGGCGCGGCCGTCGCGGTCAGCGCCAGCCGGACCGGCGCGCCCACCGCCCCCGCCTGCGCGCCGAGCAGCATGTAGTCGGGCCGGAAGTCGTGGCCCCACTGGCTGATCAGGTGGGCCTCGTCGACGGCGAACAATCCCGGCCGAGCGCGCTGCAGTGCCTGCCGGGTCTCGGGGTTGGTGAGCTGCTCCGGGGACAGGAAGACGAACGTGCCCGGGTCGCACGAGGCGAGCAGCCCCGCCGCGCGTGCGCCCGCCGACTGCTGCGAGTTGAGCACGATCGCCGGCAGGCCGGCCGCCTGCAAGTGCGCGAGCTGGTCGTCCTGCAGCGCGATCAGCGGCGAGACGACGACCGTCGGTCCCGCCCGGAGCATCCCGGCCAGCTCGTAGATCGCCGACTTCCCGCCCCCCGTCGGCAGCACGGCCAGCACGTCGCGGCCGCCCGCCAGCGCCTCCGCCGCGCGCAGCTGTCCCGGTCGCAGCTGCCCGAAGCCGAGCCGCTCCCGGGCGAGCTCCTCGATCACGGCTCCGCCCGGCCGGGCGCCATCGGTAGACCCGGAGTCCGGTTTCACGGGCGAAGGAGCGGCCGGAGGTCGTCGAGCCGGTCGAACAGGTGCCATACGTACGCCGAGGTGCCCCGTTCCCGGTGCGGGTGCAGGTCGGTCAGCGCGGGGTCCTGACGGTAGCTCTCGAAGGCCGCTCTGGACTCCCATTCGACCAGGATGAGCACCTGCCGGGGAGCAATGTCGCCGGCCGCGCTCTCCCGGAACCGGCCCAGCGCCAGCACCCGCCCGCCGTGCCGGGCGACCTCACGGGCCGACCGGCGCGAGTAGGCCAGGTACTCCTCGCGGTCGGCTATATCGAACAGATTGAGCGCGTAGACCTTCGTCTCCTGAGCTGCCACACTCCGACTCTAGGCCAGCGCATCGGTCTGCGGCGTTTGCGGCCGGGCGCCGGGCGTGCTCGCTGGCGGATGAATTTAAGCAGAAGCCCGGCCTGGGCGCCCAGGCCGGGCAGTGCCCGGATCCCCAGGGGGGGAGAGGGGTTACCGGGCAGTAATTAGTTTATCCATTGCCGGATATGCCCGATCCAGTCGGCCGTCAGGGCCGGCTCAGCCGCTCACGGCGGCGGCGAGGACGCGGCGGAACTCGACCGATACCCGGTCGGCCCGGGTGTGCAGTTCGGCGGCCACGTCGAGCGGGAACTCCAGGCCGGAGAGCGCCCGCCGCTGCAGGTCGAGGTCCTCGTCGAAGATCGACATCTCGTACTTTGCGGTGCTTTCGGCCTCTTCCGGGTCGGTCAGGCCCGGGCCGGTCACCGTCTGGTACACCCGGCAGGTGCGCTCGTCCTCGGGCGCCACGGTGAAGGTGAGGAACTGCCACCCCTCCGCGTCCAGGTACTCCAGCAGCAAGGTCGCGGTCAGCGGAGCCTGGTACCGGTAGGTCATCCGGCGGCGCTGCACCGCGGGCCGGGCGCCGTCACGTACCGCGGGGTCGGTGAGGTTGGTGAACGTGTGCTCGCGGACGGCCGTGAACGACAGGCCGCAGCGGTCGACGTCGGCCCGCGGGATGGGTTCCGGACCGGCGCCGCCGATCGTGGCCGAGTGGACGAACGGCAGGTGCGCCTCGTCGAGGAAGTTGTCGACGAGGATCGCCGCGTTGGCCTCCACCGCCAGGACCGGGAGGATCACCGTTGCGACGCCGTCGCCATGAAGCGGGACACCCGGATGCAGGTCCGGGATGGGAGCGCGCGGAGGTTCCGGGGCGAGCCACACCATGCCGTCCTGCTCGGCCACCTCGGCCGGGCGCTGCAGCGTGGCCCGCTCCGGAATCGCCGCGGTGTCCTCGAGCGCCGGGATCTTCGCGCACCGGCCGTCGGGGGTGAATTGCCAGCCGTGGTACGCGCACTGCAACGTGCCGTCGGTGATCTGCCCGGCGGACAGGCGCGCCCGGCGATGAGGGCACGCGTCGGCGAACGCCGCGATGCCGCCGCCGAACCGGGCCAGCGCCCAGCCCCGGCCGCCGAGCCGGGCCGCGGCGGGCTCCCGGCCGACCTCGGAGGACAGCGCCACGGGATGCCAGAACTGCGCGAGCGCCGGATGCCCGTTGGTGAACTCCTCAGATGTCATGTCCTTATCGTCGCGCAGAACCAGCGACAATGCTCACCCGGGACGGGACGGGCCTCAGAACGAGGCGACCTGCCGGGCGGTGTTCAGGTTGACTTGGGTAACCGCGCCGCCCCCGCCGGTCACCATGCCGGTGACCGGCTGGGCCAGGCCGAAGTTCTTGCAGTTGAGCTCGTCGAACGACCCGGCCAGACGGCTCGCCAGGAAGGTGAAGAGGGTGTCACCCGCCGTCGGTATGGGCGAGGGCGCGGCGGCGAACAGGCGCTCGTTGGCCGCGAGGAACGGCGTCTGGATGTTGATCAGGTTCTGGCAGAACATCTGCGGGCTGCTACTCGCCTGGGTCCGGCGGTTGACCATCGGCTGCCCGATCTCGGACCGGTACAGGTTGGCCTTGGCCAGGTCGGTGCTGCCGGCGATGTCCGTGACCATGCCGTCGTTCTCCGGGATCAGGGCCGCGTTCTTCGGCTCGTTCCTGGCGGCGAGCAGTTCGTCGAGCGCCTGGGAGGTGGTCATCATGCCGTGATTCCCCAGGTCGGGCGCTTTCAGCGGATCGCAGCCGAGCGCAGGGTCGAGGAAGTTGTCGATGAGGCCGTTGTCGCTGCCGTTGACCAGCGTCCTGGCGTGCGGCATGCGCGCCTTGTTCGCCGCGGTGGCCTGCGCGGTCCGGCCGGTGGCCGGGTTGAGCAGGTAGGCCGTTGTCACGTTGTCGCTCGGGTCCTGGTCCACCATGTCGAAGTTGCGCACGGTCGGGCAGGCCCGGCCGGTCCCCAGCGCTCCGGAGGTCACGACCATCTTCCTCGAGATCCCGGCGGACGGAATGACCAGCCGGCCGGAGCGCTCCAGGGCGAAGGCCGCCTTGAAGAAGGCGGGACCGTTGCAGAACGACACCTGGCCGAAGGGCGAGCCCGGCTCGCCGTCGGTGCACCTGCCCTGGCGGAGCGCGCCCGGTGTCGCGCCGACCTGACGCAGGATCTCGCCGTTGAAGCCGATGTCGACGGTGACGACGGCGTGGCGGGGCAGCTTGGGGACGACCGGCGCGACGGCCGGCCTGGTCCCCTTGGTGACGACCAGGGGGTTGTACACCGACAGCGCCCCGGTCCGCGTGTCCAGGATGGTGGCCTGCACGAAGGCGCCCAGGTTAAGCGAGTTGATCATCTGGCAGCCGGAGGCCGCGGGCGACGTGCCGGCCGGCCCGGTGAGCTGGTAGGGCGTGGCCAGCCCCCTGGCGGTCAGCGGGTGCGCCGGGACGATGATGTCACAGACGGTGTTGACGGCCGACGAGGACACTCCCTGCGAGGAGGAAGCCGCGGCGGCGTGGACCCTGGCCGGGCCGCCGCCCGAGGCGGCGACGAAGATCCCGGCGCCGAGGCTCAGCGCCACCGCCGCGGTGGCCGGGACCGCGATACGCGCCGTGCGATTGCCCCGGCCGCGATTGCCCCGGTTGCGGCGGCGTACGGGCGGCTGACCGGTGACAAGCATGTGACTCCACCTCCGTCGGAGGCGCCCCGCTGACGCTCCCGGGCGCTAACCATAGAACCGCGTTACGGCCCCGGTCAGGGGCGTCACAGGATTGACATTTTTGTCCGTCCTCCGCGGGCGGGCCGAGGCCGGATTCGCGGCAATTCCTTGCGAAGTTATTACGTCGCCGGCGGGGCGGGGACGGAAGCCGGCCCGTTCGGCCTTCAGGATTGAACGGTGCCGCCGTCGACGTTGATGGCCTGGCCGGTGACGGACTCGCTGGCGACGCAGAACCAGACCGCGCCGGCCACCTCTTCCGGCGTGATCAGCCGTCCGATGGGCTGCCTGGCCTCCAGCGCCGAACGGGCCTGGTCGCTGGTGCGACCGGTCCTGGTCACGATGTTCGCGATCGTGACGCCCGTCATCGGCGTGTCCACGAAGCCCGGGCAGACCGCGTTCACGGTTACCCCGGTACCGGCCAGTTCGGCGGCGGCGGCGCGGACCAGCCCCAGGACCCCGTGCTTGCTAGCCGTGTACGCCGCCAGATACGGCTCGCCGATCCGCGCCGCGGTCGACGCGATCACCACGACGCGGCCGTAGCCGCCCGCGCGCATGCCGGGCACGGCCCGGCGCAGGCAGCGGAACGGCGCGGTCAGGTTGAGGTCGAGCATGCGCTGCCAGTCGGTGTCGCTGGTCCGCTCGATCCGCGCCGAGTACCCCGCGCCGGCGCTGGCGATCAGGACCTCGACCGGGCCCCAGTAATGCTCCACCTGCCCGAAGAGCCGGTCCACCGCCGCCGGGTCGGTCACGTCGGCCGGGTACGCCAGGGCCGGGCCCGGGCAGGCCGCGGCCGTGGCGGCCAGGGCATCGGCGCCACGGGCGGCGAGCGCGACCCGCAGGCCGGCCTGGCTGAGCCGGATGGCCACGGCCCGGCCGATGCCGCTCCCGGCGCCGGTGACCAGGGCGATCCGATCCATGCCGCCAGGTTAGGTGATGGGCGATCCTGGTGATCCGGACGGCGCATGGCTGAGATCATGGCGGGATGGAGTCCTCGGAGGTGGTCCGGCTGGCCCGGCCCAGGACCGGGCACTTCGATCTGGGCACCGGGTACCACGGGGATTTGTGGCTGGACCTTGACGCGCTGTTCCTGCACCCTTCCCGGCTGCGGCCGTACGCCGACTGGCTGGCCGAACGGCTGAGGGAGCATTCGCCCGACGCGGTATGCGGGCCCCTGGAGGGAGGCGCGTTCCTGGCCTATGCCGTCGCCGACCAGCTAGGGGTCGCCTTCCTGGCCGGCTATCGCTCGGCGACCGGTTATCGCGTGCCCCGGGTACCCGGCGGGATCGGCGGCTGGCGGGTAGCCGTCGTCGACGACGCGGTCAACGCCGGCACGGCCGTCGCGGCCTGCCTGCGCGAGCTGCGCGCCCAGGGCGCGGTCCCGGTCGCCGTGGCCGCGCTGCTGGCGCTGGGCGAAGCGAGCGCGATGGTCCCGGCCCGCCTGGGCGTGCCCTTCTATCCGGCCGGCACGATACCGAGCCGGGCCTGGCCCGCGCCGGAGTGTCCGCTGTGCGCCGACGGCATCGCGGTCACGCCGGGCGCGGACGACGGCCAGTGAGCGCCACCAGCCGGTCGATGACCGGCGCGTCGGCGCCGGCGCGGCGGTGCTCGTCGACCAGATGCCCGACCAGGTCGGCGACGGTCCACTGCGTGTCCGGGGTGCCCAGCTGCCACTGGTCCGGGGCCACGGCGTGCACGCGTTCGGTGAACGCCGCCTGCGCGCTGGAAAACGTCGCGATCAGGTCGTCGGTTAGCATCTGAGTTCCCTTCTTCGTTGCGTGGCGTGACTAGGCCGCGACGTGGCACGCTGGGAAGCGTAAACGGTGCGTGATCGGATGGCGAAGGCGGCCTGACTTTGGAGGCATTGGGGTGACCGCGGTCGATCCGATGTCGGTTGAGGGCAGGCTCCGGCATTTCCAGTCGATCACCGAGGCGGCGTTGTCCCGGCTTGATGATCCTGACCTGCTGGCGGAGCTGCTGGACCGGATCCGGGAGATCCTGCGGGCCGATACGGCCGCGGCGCTGTTGCTCGACTTTTCTTCCGGGCACCTGATCGCGACGGCGGCGGCGGGGCTGGAGGAGGAGGTCCGGCAGGGGGTACGGATCCCGGTGGGCCGCGGGTTCGCCGGGCAGATCGCGGCCCAGCACAAGCCGGTGATCCTGGACCGTGTCGATCACACCACCGTGCTGAACCCGATCTTGTGGGCCAAAGGGATTCAGTCGATGATGGGCGTGCCGATGGTGGCCGGCGGCAAGGTGATCGGGGTACTGCACGTCGGATCGCTGACGCCGCGCAAGTTCACCCCTGGTGACCTGGAGCTGTTGCAGCTGACGGCGGACCGGGCCGCGGCCGCCGTGCAGTCGATGACGGCTCAGGCCGATCGGATCGCGGCGACTGCACTGCAGCACAGTCTGGTCCCCTCGGCGCTCCCGGCGATCGCGGGAGCGGAGCTGGCCGCGCGTTACGTCCCGGGCAGCGGGGCAATCGGCGGCGACTGGTACGACGTCTTCAGCCTTCCGTCGGGAGAGGTGTGCGTGACGGTCGGGGACGTGGCCGGATCCGGCCTCGCCGCCGCGGTGATCATGGGCCGGATGCGCAGCGCGCTGCGCGCCTACGCGCTGGAGACCACGGATCCGGCGGAGGTCCTGGGCAGACTGGACCGCAAGATGCAGCACTTCGAGCCCGATGCGCTGGCCACCGTGCTCTACGCCGTCATCGAACCGGGGCTGGGCCAGATGCACCTGGCGCTGGCCGGTCATTTCCCGCCCGTCATCGCCCGCCCGGGGCAGCCCGCCGCACTGGCCGGCGTCCAGCCCGGCTCGATGATCGGCATGGGCCTGCAGGCCCGGCGCCCGGTGAGTACCCTGCCGGTCCCGCCAGGCGCGCTGCTGTGCTTTTACACCGACGGCCTGGTCGAGCGCCGGGGCGAGCTGATCGACGAAGGGCTGGACCGGCTCTGCCGGGCGGTGACGGCCCAGCCCGCGGAGGCGGCCTGCGCCGCGGTCATGGGGGCCCTGGTCGGCAACGAGCCGGCCCGCGACGACATCGCCCTGCTCATGGTGCGGCGCCAGGGCGGGGTGGAGGGTGACGCGGATGCCTGACGTCGGCTTCCGGGTCGAGATGGCCGGGGACGTGCCCGTGGTGGTGACGCCCAGCGATATCGACATCACCAATGCCGTTGCGCTGCGGACCGCGCTGCTCGAGGCGGCCGGACGCTCCAGGACGTTCGTGGTCGACATGAGCCGGACTCAGTTCTGCGACACGGCCGGCATCCACGCGCTGGTAGCGACGCACAAGCGGGCCGGGGGCGACGGCGGCGAAGTACGCCTGGTCGTCACCAGCGCGACCGTGTTGCGCATCTTCGCGATCACCGGCCTTGACCAGGTGATATCGTGCTTCTCCAGCCTGGACCAGGCCCTCGCGGCCCCATAAGCCGTCAGCCTGCGGCCTGGACGACGGCGTGCAGGATCAGGCCCACGCCGGCGCCCACCACCGTGCCGTTGATGCGGATGTACTGCAGATCCCGGCCGAGCAGGAGTTCCAGCTGGTTTGACGTCTCGGCCGCGTCCCAGCGCTCGATCGTCCCGGTGACCAGGCCCGCCAGCTCGTCGTGAAAGTGATCGACGAGGGCCCGGATCCCGGACTCGATCATGCGGTCCAGGCCGCCGGCGAGGCGGCGGTCCGAGCCGAGGCGCCGGCCGGCTGCCGCCAGCACGTCGGCCAGCCGGCGGCGCAGCTCGGACTCCGGGTCGGCGGCCTGGCTGCGCAGCGCGTCCTTGACCTTCTGCCACAGCTCGGAGGACCAGTCCCGGAGCAGCGTGCTGCCCAGGACGTCGTGCTTGATGCGCTCGCCGCGCTCGCGCAGCTCCGGATCTGTCTCCAGGCGGTCCGGGAGCCCGGCGAGCCACGCGTCGAACTGACAGCGGGTCTCGTCATCAGGATCGGCGGCCATGGCGACCAGGCGCTCGCGCAGCCGGGAGTACAGCCGGTCGAAGACCCGCCGGTAGACCGCGTCCGGCACCCAGCGGGGCGCCTCGCCCTCGAACAGCTCGCGCATCTCGGCGTGATGGTCGCCGAGATAGCGATCGGCGGCGGACACGATCGTGCCGAACAGCTCGGCGTGGTGGCCGCCCGCGATGACGGCCCGCAGCGCCCGCCCGGCCAGCGGCGCCACCTCGACGGTGTCGATGACCCGGGTCAGCTCGGCGGTGAGCACGCGCTGGACGTCCTCGTCGCGGAGCGCCTCGGCCACCGTGACCACCGCGTCGGCGGCGTGGCCTGCGACGCGCGCGGCGTTGGCCGGTTCGGCCAGCCAGGCGGCGAGCCGGGGGGCGATGCGAGCGGTCCGGATCCGTTCGGTCAGGACATCGGCGTTGAGGAAGTTCTCCTGCACGAACCGGCCGAGGGTGGCGGCGAACTGGTCCTTGCGCTCGACGATCAGCGCGGTGTGCGGAATCGGCAGTCCCAGCGGATGGCGGAATAGCGCGGTCACCGCGAACCAGTCGGCCACCCCGCCGACCATCGACGCCTCGGCGCCGGCCTGCACGTAGCCGAGCAGGGTCCCGTGGGCGCCGGCCACGGTCACGGCGACGAACAGGACCGTGACGGCGGCGAGCAGCGCGGTGGCCCGGCGACGCGCCGCGGCCAGCTGGCGCGCCCGCACCTCAGCCGACTCGGGCTCCGCCCTGACGGCCGGCGAGGCGGACATCGTCGCGGCTGGTTCCATCGCCTCAGTCTGGCAGGAGCTTTGTGAGCCAGACGCTCCCGGCCGCGCCCTGGTTGCATCCCGGGGGTGGCGGCTCAGCTCCGCGGCCGCTGCGAGGCGGGATCGTAGCGGGGGCGCAGGGAGGCGTCGGCGGGGACGCGCCGGCCGGCGATCTCGATCTCGTACGCCCCGGCGGTGTACCAGGAGGGCGGCGTGCCCGGTTCGGGCGCGGTCACGTAGCCCAATGCGACGGTGCGGCCGAGGGTGTGGCCGTAGGCGGCCGAGCTCACCCGGCCGGCCAGGACGCCGTCGCGGTAGACCGGCTCGTCGTGGTAGGCGAAGGCACCGGGATCGGACAGGGCGAACTGGACCAGGCGGCGCTGGACGCCTGCCTCCTTCTGCCGGAGCAGGGCATCGCGGCCGGTGAAACCGCCGGGCTTGTCCCAGGCCACGGCGAAGCCCAGGCCGGCTTCCAGCGGGGTGTCCCCGGCGGAGATGTCGTGGCCCCAGCTCCGGTAGGCCTTTTCCATCCGGAGCGAGTCCAGGGCGTGGTAACCGGCCGGGCGCAGCCCGTGCTCCTGGCCGGCCTCGGCGATCGTGTCGTAGACGTGCACGGCCAGGTCGGCCGGGATGAGCAGCTCCCAGCCAAGCTCACCGACGTAGGTGATGCGGGTGGCGCGGACGAAGCCGCAGCCGAGGTCGATCTCGCGTGACGTGCCGAACGGGAACGCCGCCGGGGACAGGTCGGCGTCGGTGAGGGACTGCAGGAGCCGCCGGGCGTTCGGCCCCATTACCGGGATCATCGCCAGCGCCTGGCTGATGTCGGTGACCGTGGCGAACTCGTCCGGGCCGATGTGCCGCTCCAGCCAGTCCCGGTCGCGGGTCAGGGTGGCGGGGCCGGAGAGCACCAGGAACCTGGTCTCGGCCAGCCGGGTCACGGTGACGTCGGCCTCAATGCCGCCCCGGGAGTTGAGCCACTGGGTGTAGACGATGCGGCCCGGCTCGGCCGCCACGTCGCCCGTGCTGACCCGCTGCAGCACGGCGGCCGCGTCCCGGCCCTGCACCAGGAGCTTGCCGAACGAGGAGGTGTCGAACGCGCCCGCGGCCTCGCGGACGGCCCGGTGCTCGGCCGCCGAGTGCTCGAACCAGTTCGGCCGGCCGAACGAGTACTCGTACTCGCGCTTGACCCCCGCGGGGGCATACCAGTTGGCTCGCTCCCAGCCCAGCAGCTCGCCGAAAACCGCCCCGGCCGCCGTCACCCGGTCGTGCAGCGGACTGCGGCGCAGCCCGCGAGCGCTCGAACGCTGCTGGTAGGGCCAGTGGATCTGGTAGGCGAGGTCCAGGGTCTCGGTGACGCGCTGCTCGAGGAAGCGCCGGTTGGTCTCGTGCGGGGCAGCCCGGCGCGGATCGGTCTCGGGCAGGTCGACCGGCGAGCGCCCGTCCACGATCCAGTCGGCCAGGACCGAGCCGGCCCCCGGGCCGGACAGGAAGCCGACCGAGTTGAACCCGGCGGCGATGAAGCAGTTGCGCAGTCCGGGGGCCTCGCCGAGGTGGTAGAGACCGTCCGGGGTGAAGCTCTCCGGCCCGCAGAAATGCAGCCGGATTCCGGTGTCGGCCAGCACCGGCAGCCGCTTCATCATGTTCTCGTAAAACGGCCCGAGGTGGTCCCAGTCCTCGGGCAGGCGGGTGAACTCCGCCTCGGCGGGGATGCCGCGGGAGGCCCACGGGTAGCTGCCCGGCTCGAAGAAGCCGACCATGAGCCCGGCGCCCTCGTTCTTCACGTAGGCGAAGTCCGGGGCGGACTTGATCGTCGGCAGGCCGGGCGGCAGGCCGGGGATCGGCTCGGTGATGACGTAGTAGTGCGCGAGCGCCTGGAGCGGGATGCCGACGCCGGCCAGCGCGCCGAACTCGCGTCCCCACATGCCGGCGGCGGCGACCACGTACTCGGCCTCGAGGTCTCCGTGCTCGGTGGTGACGCCGGTGACCCGCCCGTCGCGGCGGATGACCCCGGTCACCGCGGTGTTCTCCACGATCCGCACGCCGTGCTGGCGGGCGCCCGCGGCCAGGGCCATGGTGGTGTCGGTAGCGTTGCCGCGCCCGTCGTCCGGGTAGTACACCGCCCCGGCGAGGTCCCCGGCGTACAGCGGAGGGAACAGCCCGACGGCCTGCTCCGGCGAAATCGGCTCGGCGGTGATCCCGTTGGCGCGCGCGGCCGAGGCCTGCCGGAGCAGCTCTTCCAGGCGTTCGGCGCCGTCGGCCAGGTGCAGCGTCCCGGTCCGCTCGAATCCGGTCGCGAAGCCGGTCTCCTCCTCTAGCGAACCGAAGACCCGCAGGCTCCGCCGGACGATCTCCCGGGTCCCGTACGTCGGCCTGGCCTGGGTGATCAGGCCGGCCGCGTGCCACGTGGTGCCGGAGGTCAGCCGCTTGCGTTCCAGCAGCACCACGTCGGTCCAGCCCCGTTTAGCCAGGTGGTACGCGGTGCTGCAGCCGACCACTCCACCTCCGACAACGACGACCCGGGCCCGGGCTGGCAGCGCATGCTCACGCTTCATTTCGGCAGCGTAAGGATGCTCGTCCTAGCTGGTCAATCGCAACGAGGTCAGGGGCTTCCGCCCATCTGACTCATCACCTCGTCGCGGGAGATGTTGTACCGGTCGGCGAACTGCTTGAGCTCCTCCTGGGAAACCGGATCGGGCAGCGTTCGCGCCGCCTCCTCGGCGGCTTCGGTGTAACCCAGGCGACGCAGCGTATTGACAAACCACTGCCTGTCCTGCGACATTGCCCCACCTTCGTCTCGGCCGCTTCTGCTTCTCCGATCGAGCCTAACGAGTACCCGTCCCGGCCTATCAGCGAGGCACGCGCTCTGCGGGCTGACCGCATGGATGCCGGCGGCGTGTTCGAGGCGGCCAGCGAGTGGCCGCGCCCGCCGCCGAGTCGGCCCCGCTCTCCCGCCTCTGCTTCCTGCGAGTCAGGCGCCGCGCTATGGCTGTGCCGCCGAGATCTCCGGCTGCGGAGACAGGCCTTCGGCGCTACGGCCGCCAGCCGTGCACTCGGCCCGCATCGAAGGGGCAGCGAGAGAGACGCATGCGAGGACCGTGATGCCGATGAAAAGCACCACGACCGCCCGGTCCGCTCCGTAATGCTGGAACAAGATTCCGCCCAGCACCGGTCCGGTCGCACATGCCCCGAACGACATGAGGCGACCGATGCTTGTGACGCGCGCGAGCATTGTATGGGCCACGTTCTGCATGAGATAGGTTCCCACCTCGATGTTGCCCAGGGCACCGGTGAACCCGAGGACGAGCATGACCACCGCCATCCAGCCGGAGGTTGGTCCGCCGACGGCGGCCAGCACGGCCAGCATCACGCCCCAGACGCACATCTGGACCTTAAGCCAGTACTTCCGGTTGGTAGCCGGAAGGCGGGACGCGACGAAGGAGCCGACTGCCCCTCCGGCACCCGACGCCGCGAGTACCATGCCCACCATGAACGCGGGTACATGCCGTGAGTGCGCTCCGCCGAGGATCACCATGATCAGCGCCTGAGCGGTGAGCGTCGTGCTGGCGCATAGCACGGTCGCCAGCCGGACGTATCCGTTGCGGCACAGCCAGCGTAGGCAATCACGGACATCGGGGCCGAGACGCCAGGAAACGCGGGCGGTCGGCACGCTGGGAGCCGACCGCCACGGTGACCGCGAGTTCCGGATGCCGACAAGCGCGCAGGCGTTGAAGGCAAAGGACATCGCATCAGATAGGAACGGCAGGACCGGCGCGAGACCGAACAGGAAGCCGCCCAGCGGACGGCCGAGCAACGTCACGACATGGGTCCGGGCCTCGATGCGCACGAACGCCGACGCCGTTTCGTTTCGCGGTACCACCGAGCCGACACAGCGCGGTTCGGCAACCACGGAGAAGACTTCCAGCGTCTGCTCGATGACCGCGGCCACGATGAGCAATGGCACGCCTGCCCGGTTGATGACCACCGCGATCACCACCGTCCCGATTACGCCGCCGCGGCCGATCTCGCTCAGCAAGATGGCGCGCCATGGATCGGTACGGTCGACCCAGACACCGGCCGGGATGTAAGCAAGGACACTCGGTGCGGTGGCCGCGAACGCTACCCATCCGGCGGCTACCGGCGAGCCGGTCAGATACAGCACGAGCATTGGGTAGGCAATTGCCGTCACCCGGCTGCCGAGTAGCGATACTGACGATCCCAGCAAGAGCAGCCGGAAGGCGCCGTCGTCGGCGAACCGTGCACGACCGGCCGCCGAACGGGCTGCGGCGGCACCGCCCACCATGATCCGCATTTGACCTGGAAGTTCCTTTACCGAAGCCAGCCACCCTGGAAGGTGATGAGGATACCGAGGCTGCCAACGCCGTGTAGCTGAGGGTCAGTTAATTGGTCTTCACAGCCGTCTAATCGATATTTTTGCCCGGACATAGCCGAGGCGGCACGGGCGGCTGACTACAGTAAGTGATCAGGCGCTATGGTATTTGTGTGATTTAATCGCCTTATGGGAGCGAATGCCTGCTTTGAATGGCCCGCGACACTCGATGTTCCGGGACTGCAAGTCGGCGGCTGGCGGCCCGCTCCGTTCCGCGAGTTTGTGGTCAAGATCCACAGTCGATGCGACCTGGCCTGCGATTACTGCTACATGTACGAAATGGCCGACCAGTCCTGGCGGGACCGCCCCCGGCGCATGTCGGACGAGATCGCGGAACAGACCGCGTTCCGTATCGGTGATCATGCCCGTGAGCACCGTCTTCCCGAAGTTGCGCTCATTCTGCACGGGGGTGAGCCATTGCTAGCCGGACCTGAGCTCATCACCCGGCTGGTGGCCGCCACCAGGCGGCAGGCAGGCAGGCATATCCGGGTAGACGCTAGTGTCCAGACCAATGGCGTCGGCCTGGACCATGCGTATCTGACCCTCTTCCGCGAACTCGACGTCCGAATTGGCGTCAGCATGGACGGCGCGGCCGCCGCGCACGACCGGCACCGCAGGTTTGCCAGTGGTCGTGGCAGCTACGCCGCGGTGACAGCGGGCCTGCACAGATTAATGCAGCCCTCGTTCCGCCACCTGTTCAGCGGCCTGTTGTGCACGATTGACCTGCGCAACGATCCGCTCGCCACCTACGAGGCCCTGCTGGCCTTCGACCCGCCCAGAATCGACTTCCTGCTCCCGCACGGCACGTGGGCCGCGCCGCCGCCGTGGCGGGTGCCCCATGCGGCCAGCACCCCGTACGCCGACTGGCTAATCACGGTGTTTGACCAGTGGTACCGGGCGCCGCGAACGCGGGTCCGGCTGTTCGAGGAAATCATTCATCTGGCCCTCGGCGGGACTTCCGCCACCGAAATGGTCGGGCTGTCCCCATCACGGATAGTCGTCGTCGAAACCGATGGCGCGATCGAGCAGGCCGACACGCTGAAGGCGGCCTATCACGGAGCCCCGGCGACGGGTCTGCACGTGGCCCGCGACCCGCTGGACGCCGCACTACTACTGCCCGGTGTGGTCGCCCGCCAGCTCGGACGCCGGGCGCTTTCGGCCCAGTGCCGGACCTGCCGCATCCATCGCGTGTGCGGCGGCGGCCTGTACGCGCACAGGTACCGGCCTGGCACCGGCTTCGCCAACCCGTCGGTGTACTGCCCGGACCTGATGCACCTCATCGAGCACATCCGCCAGACTGTGCAGGCCGACATCGACGCGCGCCTGGAGCGGCGGTCCACCGGATGAGCCCGGCATACCACGGCGTCAGCCGGAGTGCGTTCGACACCCTGGCGGCCGGCGGCGGCGGCCCGGATGTGATCGGAGAGCTGGCCGCCGGGCAGTACAGCAAGCACCTCACCCTCCTGTACGGCGTGCTCGACGCCGTCCGGAGCGGGCCGGGTCGCGGCCGCGAGCAGGCGCGGTTCGCGCGCGAAGGCAGCAAACTGCTGGCCGCGGCCCAGCGGCACGATCCCGCCGCGGCGGCCCAGGTGATCCAGTATCCGTCGGTCGGCGCGTGGGCATTGCGTACTCTCCGCGCGCTGCGCGGCGGCCCGGCCTGGCCCGAAGCCGAGCCAGGTGGCCTCCGGGCGGTGGCGGCGGCCGCGGCCATCCGGGCGGGGCTCCCGGCCCAGATCGACGTCACGGCGGCCGGCGGCGTGGTGGTGCTGCCCTCGCTCGGCGCCGCGGTCGTACCCGGCGACGGCGCCGCCGTGGTGCGCAGCGCGCCGAAGGGAGCTGAGGTCTGCTCGACGGCCGGCCCGGTCAAGGTGCCCGCGGATCCGGAACATAACGGGCCCGGCTGGTTGCCGTTGCGCCGGATCAGGGCCGGCTCGCTGGACGTAGTCCTCGACGACCTGGACCCGTTCCGGATGCCGACGCTGACAGACCTGTCGTCAAGGCTGAGCGCGAGCGAGGCGGGCAGGTGGGAAGCCGAACTGCAGGCCGCGTGGCTGCGGCTGGACCCGTATCTGGCCAAGGAAATCTCCCCGGCCATCTCGATGATCGTTCCGCGTGCCGCGCCGCCGGGCGATTATGTCAGCTCGACCGTGCCGGAGAACTTCGGGGCCGTTGCGATGTCCCATCCGCCTGATTCGCTCGACGGCGCGGCCACCCTGGTGCACGAGACACAGCACCTGAAGCTATTCGCGCTGCTCGATGTCGTGGCGCTCACGCTGCCCGACGATGGCTGCCGGTACTACGCGCCGTGGCGGGAAGACCCCCGGCCCCTCGGCGGCCTGCTGCAGGGCGCGTACGCCTTCCTGGGCGTCGGCCGGTTCTGGCGGGCGCAGGCCCGGGTGGCTCACGGTGATGCCAGGCTGCGCGCGGCGACCGAGTTCGCCCGCTGGCGGTCCGGCGTGGCGCTGGTCGTCGGGACCCTGCTGGCCAGCGGCCGGCTCACGTCGGCCGGGGAGGACTTCGTCCGGGGCATGGCCCGCACGCTGAGCTCATGGCGGGACGAGCCGGTCCCGGCCGCAGCCCAAGCCAGAGCGGACCGGCAGGCTACTGCCCACCGGACCCGCTGGCGGCTCGACAACGGCTGAACTCAGGGGCCCAGGGGTCAGGTGCCTGACGGATCGAAGTCGAAGTCGATGCGCTGGCCGGCCGCTGCGGTCTGCGCCTCGGGGTGCCTGCTGCCGATCGTCGCCGTGTAGCCGGCCGCCGCTTCCGCGGCCAAGCGCTCCGCTTCGCTGTCCGCACCTTGGGCCCGCAGGTCCAGCGCCAGGTTCGCGGCACAGCCCAGCGTCATCGGATGGGTATCGCCCAGCAGGCGGCGCGCCCGGTCCAGCGTATCTTCGCCCAGTGCGCGCGCACCGGCGATGTCGCCGAGCGCGGCCATGTCGCTGGCCGCGTTGGCGGCCACGGTCAGGGAGTAGTGATGGTCGCGGGACAGCCTGCGGTCGAGCCCGTCGAGAGCGCCGCGGTTCAGGTCCAAGGCGGCGTCGGCGTCGCCGAGCCCGCGCCGCAGCAGCGCGAGGTTCCCGGTGCAGGCGTGGTTGTATGGATGCTCTGGCCCGTAGACCTCGGCGTAGCGGGTCACCGCGCGCTCAGCCAGCTCGAGCGCCTCGGTTAGCTGGCCGGTCATGCGCTGGATGTTGGTGATGTTGATGTCCGCCGCCAGCGTAACGGGATTGCCGTCACCGAATAGCCGCCCTGACTGCCCCCGCACCTCCTCGGCCAGGGTCAGGGCCTCGTCGTATTCCGCGCCGAGCCGGCGCAGCGCGATGGACAGCCCGTTCTTGGCATCCAGCGTCGTCAGATGCTCGGGCCCAAGCTGTTCCTCGCCGAAATCCGCAGCCTCCTGCCCCACGTCCCGCGCCTCGACGAAGCTCCCGCACAGCCGCAGATCCCAGGCCAGGCCGATCAGCGAGTAGAGGATCTCGCTCGCTGACACCCCGGACACCGCCTCGAGCCGCCGGAGGTAGACGACCTTGGCAAGATCCCGTGCGGTGACGTAGTCGCTGTTGAGCCGGTAGTCGAGGGCGAGGTTGTTCATGACCCGCAGGGTCTGCGGGTCGGTCGGCCCGAACACCGCCTCGTGCAGCTCCCGCGTTTCCTCGTCGAGCTTCTGCGCCGCGGCGAAGTCACCGCGCGCCCGCAGGTCCGCGCCGAACGCGTTACGTAGTGCCAGTGTGAGCGGATTGCGTTCGCCCAGCAGTTGCGACGAGGCGGTCATTGTCGCCTGGATCACCTCGAACGCTCTGGCGTGCTGCCCGAGTTGCCGGAGCGCGTTACCCAGGTGCCGCTGAGCGTCGAGGACGTGCGGGTCGTTCGCGCCCGAGTCGGCCGTCCAGCGCTCGATGTATCGCTCGGCGAACGACTGGCAGGAGCCGAAGTCGCCGGAGTTGTAGAGGTACCTGACGACGTCAAGGGCGAAGGCGCGAACCTGCGGAGCCTTGCATCCGGGCAGGTCGGTAACTGGCGCCGCGACATGCGCGACCAACGCGGCGTACCGTGGCCACTGCTGGGTCTCCGCCGGGCTTCGCGGCGCGCCAGCGGTCAGGATGAGGTGGGCTTCGTGCCGGTAACTCTCCTGCTGCTCACGGCGGAGTTCGTCCCGGAGCAGGGCCTGGACCAGGCGGTGCACGGAAATGGTCAGGCCGTCAATCTTCACTAGAGCGTAGCGTCCGAGCTCACTGGTCGCCCTGGCGAGCAGGATTGGGTCGGCGAGCAGATCGTTGACATTGGTCCCTGTGGCCTGCGGAACCTTGCGGAAGACGTCGCGCGGGATCGGCTCCGGGCCGAAGAAGGCACAGCAGCGGAGCAACTCAAGCGCCAGCGGGAGACGCTCGTGCAGCAAGGCGACCGACAGCCGCCATGCGGCGGTCATCGACACCGGGTAGTCAGGTGGCTTACCTTCCGCCAGAATCTGCGTGATCTGCTCGTCGAGCATCCGCAGGTAGTCTTCGGCCGACATAACCGACTCGGATAGAAGCGCGCCGGCTTGCTCCAAGGCGAGCGGCATGTCGCCGAGCTTCTCGGCCAGCCGGGCGGCGTCCGATTCCGCCAGTCCCTTCGGCACCCGCCTGCTGAGGAACTCCACGCTCTCCGTCCGGGCGAACACGTCCACCGACACGGTATTGACGATCGATTGCCACTGGTGATTCCGCGATGTGATCAGGACGTCACCAGGACCGTGCGGGAGGATGTCGAGCAGGTCCTCGGGCTGGTCGGCGTTGTCGAAAACCAGCAGCCAGCGCCGGTACGGCTCACCCTTCCTCAGCGCGTCGAGCACGGCCGCCGCCGCCCCCTCGATGCCGGCGGACGCGGCGGCCGGCAGGCCCAGCCTTCCGGCTAGCTGCGCTAGCGACGCGCGGACTAGGGCCGGTTGATCGGCCGGGATCCACCAGACGAGATCGTATTCGGCACGGTGACGGTACGCGTACTCGATGGCGATCGCGGTCTTCCCCACGCCGCCGAAGCCCTGCAGGGCGCGGGGGAGCGGATCCCCGGGCAGGACGGCGGTGATCCGGCTCTCATCGCCGGGCTCATCCTGGCTCAACTGCGCGAGCAGGTCCGTGCGCCCGGTGAAATTCTTATTGCGCTTCGGGACATTACCCCAGATCACCGGCACCGTCGCCATCGAATCCGTTACCGTCATGGGCGACATCCTATGCTTGATCATGAATTTTGGGCAGTCGGCCGATGCTGCTTGCCGCCGATATTGCTGGTGACAATGCGGTTCATGGGGCGCACCGCCTTCAGCGACGGATTTCTGGCACCCTTAACCTCCCCTGCCGCACGTCTTAAAGGTACTATTCGTAGTATTAAGCGTTTACCTAGGGCGCGGGCGTACCGAACGGCGAGGAGAGCCATGGGCGAGGAAATCACCGACTGCGCGCTGATCGACGTCCGCGATATGGATCTTGAAGAACTGCTTGCCGATGGCGACGCATCCGCTCTTTCCACAGCTATTAGCCGTTTTCTCGCTTCTGGTAGCGAGCGAGCGAGCAGCTTCAACTCCAGCATCTAGTCCGGTATTCGCGAACGAGGATCGCCCAAGGGGTTCCCGCTGCCTAGCCAGCCGCGTCATGCTAGGGGGATGCCGGGTAGGGAGGCGTAACAGATGGGCTTGTTGTGACGAGGGTCGGCGCGATGGCGGAGATCACGACACGGCCGTATCCCGGCGCATGCCCTTTTCAGCGGGCAGACGGTGATCTGTTCTTCGGGCGGCCGCACGAAACCAGCGCCCTCGCCGACCTGTGGCAGACCAACAAGCTGACGATCGCGTACGGCCCTGCGGCAAGCGGGAAGTCCTCGCTCCTGCAGGCCGGCATCCTCCCGAGTATCCCGGACAAGCGTTTCGACGTCCTGCCACCCGGCCGGGTGTCGTACGGAGCAACCTTTCCGTTCGCAGGCTTGCCCGAGCACAACCCCTACACGCTGGCACTGCTGAGATCCTGGGCACCTGGCGAGTCGCCCTCGCGTCTGATCGGCCTGACGATCGCTGAGTACATCAGGCGTCGTGCCCGGCGCCGCGGCGCGATTATCCTGGCGTCAGTCGATCAGGCCGAGGAACTGATCACCGACGCCAGCCCGCGCTGGATCTACCGCCAGCAGTTCCTCCGCGAACTCGCCTGTGCCCTGGACGAGCCCTCGTTGCACCTGCTCCTGGTCACCCGCGAGGACGGGCTTGATGTCTTGACCGAGGCGCTCGGCGCCGGGGCCAGGCAGCATATCGCGGCGCTTGATATACCCAGCGCGGTCGAAGCGCTCAGCGGGCCGGCCCGGGTAAGCGGGCGGCCGTTCGCTCCGGGGGCGGCTAAAGCGCTGCTGGCGGACCTGCAAACCATCCAGATCGTCTCCGTCATCGGCGAGGAGCGCTATGTCGTCGCCGAACAGGTCGAGCCGACGCTGCTCCAGATCGCGGCCGCCGCCCTGTGGGACAACCTGCCCGTTGGCCCGGAGGAAATCACGGTTCGCGACGTCCGCAGGTACAGCAGCGTCGACACCGCACTGGCGGCCCACTACGGCCCCATGATCGCCCGGGTCGCCGATTTCCATGACATGCCCCCGGCCCGGCTGCATTCGTGGTTGCTCGGTTCGTTCGTCACCAAGCTCGGTACCGGGACGGACGCGTACGAGGTGGGGACCAGCACGGCCGACATGCCGAACTCGGTGGCCCAGGCGCTGGCGGACTCGCAACTGCTCGCCGTCGAGCTTCGGTCAGGGACCCGCTGGTACCGGCTTCTGAGTGACCGGCTCATCATGCCGTTGCGGCGACTTCCTGACGAGCGGCCTGCGCCGGCTTTGCCGGCCGAGTACCTGCGAGCGGCCGAGCGGGCGATGACAAACGGAGATCTGAACTCCGCTGGGCGTTACGCAAGGGCGATCGGTGACCACGCGCCGGGCAGCGACTTCCGGCTGCGAGCCGAGGCCGAATCGCTGCTCGGCAACATCGCCTTCGAACAGGAGCAGACGGCCGAGGCGGAGCGGCACTATCGGACCGCGGCCGAGCAGTTCCAGGCGGCGGGAGACACAGCGGCCGTCGCCCGTGAACTCGCCGCGGTCGGCCAGATGCTACTCGCCCAGGGTAAGCACGCGGACGCGGTGCGGGAACTTCGTTCCGCGGTCGCGCGGGTCCCGAGCGATCCCGTCATCCAGACCGAGCTGGCCCTGGCGTTGTGGCGTCTCGGGGACGGGCGTGCGGCCGTTGCCGTGCTCACCGCCGTGCTCGGCATCGACGCGGGCAACCCGGATGCGCTGCGGGCGCGCGGTGAGATCCTCGCTGATCTCGGCGAGGCGCGAGCGGCCATGCTCGACTTGGACCGTGTGCCGTTGCAGGACCGGCCCGCCGCCCGGGCCGCCCGCGCACTAGCCATCGCCGAGCTCGGCGACCAGGCCACGGCGACCCGAGAGATCAGGAGCGTGGTAAGCGAGGCGCCGCGCAACGGCGCCGTACTCCTGTACGCGGCCCGCGCCACCGCGCTGCGCGGAGACCGGGCCGCCGCGGCGGAACTGGCCAGGCGTGCCGTCGACGCCGTCGACCCTACCCTGTCACCGCAGCAGCGCAAGGTCGCACTGGAAATGGCCGGCCAGCGCGACGACGGCTAATCCTAGGTCCTGGCCTCCGCCTCTGCCTTTTCCCGGAAGCGGGACACCGAATCGTCGAGGGACTGGAGAACCGGCGTGCCTGTCATCGCGCCAAGTTTACGGCCCGGATTCGTCTCCGCCGAGGTGACCAGCGCGTTCGCCGCGGCTGCCACCGCATTCGCCTCAGCGGTGAGGCTTCCGGGCGGAAGTAGAGCGACGCTGGCGGCGCACAGTCCGGTATTCGCCGCGCTCTGCCGCACCTCGGCGAGCCGTACATCCATATCCGTCCCGTGCTGGTCGTAAAGGGCCGCCACCCGGGCTCGGAACTCGCCCACCGTCCGCAGCAACTCCATGCACGCCTCCCGCCGCAGCTGCGCGCCTCGCTCCCGCCGGTCGCGTTTGGCCTGGCCAGATTCCTTGACCGCGGTCGTGATCTGCGGAATCGCGGCCCCGATAATCGCGGAAGCCGCGGCAATCATCGCTGCATAGAGGGAAACGTTGCTCATGAAAACATTCTGGTGGTTTACCGAATTGGTCGCGCGCGAAAGTTCCGCCGAGGTGAAGCGCTCCTGCCCATAGGTGCACGCCGCCCGCGATAGGGCGGGAACATCTGGACGGCGATACCCGCACCTACCAGCAGTGCGGCGCCCGCCAGCTGTGACGGGACCGGCAGCTGGCGGAGCATGACGGCGGCGAGCAGGGTGGCGATGAGCGGTTCGCACAGCGACAGCACCGCGGTCTGGGTCGCCCCGGCGCGCCGCAGCCCTGCCAGGAACAGCAGCGGGGCGGCCGCTCCGGCCAGGGTGCCCTCGAGCAGGAGCAGGGTGGTGAGCCTGAGGTCGGTGACGGGCACCAGCACGGTCGCAGGCCGGGTCACGACCGCCAGTACGCCGAGCCCGGCCGCCGCCGTCGCGACGATCAGGAACGTGGCCGCGCCGTCGCCGATCTCACCCCACCCGTCCCGGCCGAGCAGGATGTAGGCAGCGTGCATGGCGGCAGCCAGCAGGGCCATGAGCAGCCCGGCGGCCGGGACAGAAACCGACGGGTCGGGCCGGATCAGCAATACCAGCCCGATGATGGCCGCCGTCGCCATCCCCAGCCTGGCCGTACCCGCCGCGCGCCGGCCGGAGGCGGCCTCCCAGGCGGCCACGACCAGCGGGTAGCAGCCGAAGGCGGCCACCGCGACGGCAACCGGCAGCCGGGCGAAGGCCTGGAACAAGGCCAGGTTCAGGCCGAGCCCCGCCAGGGCCGCCAGCGCCAGCCGGATGACGGCCGGCCGGCGCATCCGCCGGATCGCGGCCAGGACGCCGGACCGCGGCCTGGCGACCAGAAAGCCGCCGAGCACCATGGCCCCGGCCAGTGCCCGCCAGAACCCGAACGCGGCCGGATCGAGGCCGTGCCGGTACGCGACCTGCGCCACCGGTCCGTCCAGCGCGAACGCCAGGGCCGACGCCACGACCAGGACCGCTCCGACAGCGGCCGATCTGGTGGTGAGCCGGACCGGATCGATGACGTACAAGCCGGCGGCGCGCTGATAGCGCCAGATATCTAGCGTTGGCCGCTGCATGGTGATGCCCCCCGTCATTCCCCTGCCCGCTAGATCGGAGGGGCAGGCGCACAGAGGTGATACGCACGACCGCGGCGAACCGGTTCGCTAGGCGCCGGTGATGATCTCCCGGTGCAGGTCCAGCAGCGCCGGGACGTCGTCCCGGTCGACGCGGCCCATCCCGCATTCGGTGCAGATGCCCCAGTCGCGGCGGCCACCCGGGCTGCCGGCCAGGGCCGCGTCGATCAGCCGTACCTGATCACCGGTCGTCCCCGCCGCCTGCTCGGCCGGATGGTACGGCACCAGCGCGAAGTTCAGTTCCGTGTCCGGACCTGCGGTCAGCCCGGCCAGCGGCGCGAAGTAGTTCCCCTCGCGCTGGTACTGCGGCACGGTAAAGGACACGAAGCTCACCGGCCGCCCTGCCGCCGCGGTGACCGCGTTTACCACCCGGACCTGCAGGGCGAGCGATACGGGCTGCATGAAGTGCTGGTGACCGTAGTCCCCGTAGCACAGGTGCAGGCCGGCGGGTATCCCGGCGGGCACCTGGTCCACGCACCGGGCCAGCGCGGCGATGATGGTGTCGAAGGCCTGCGCGCCGCCGGGCGCGAAGGCCTCTTCGAGGACGCTGAACTCCACCGCGACATCCCACTGCACCGCCAGCTCGCCGGCCGGGATCACGGCCAGCAGCCGGGCCAGGTCGGCGAACATGGCCCGCTCGTACGAGCCCAGCAGCGCCTGCTGCTGCTCCGGGACGATGTAGGCGCTGATCGAGGCCAGCGGCGTGGGGTACTCGACCTGGAAGCGGACGCCGGCCGGGATCACGCCGTCGGCACGCAGCCGGGCAAAGACCCGGTACGACTCCAGGTAGGCGTCGGCGTAGCCGATGTCCGGCCAGGTCTCCTGGGCCGCATCGGTACCGTCGGCCGGCCGCAGCCGCGGCAGCTGCTCGTACTCCCCGTCCGCCGTAAGCGGCCGGTCCGGCACCAGCCAGGGCAGTTGCATGAACTTCTGCAGCTGGAAGAGGATCCAGGTACCCCGGTCGCCGGTCTCGCCGTCCGGGATGCGCCGCAGCCCGGACGGGACCCGCGAGGCGATCTCGCGCATCACCGACTCGGCGTCGCCCAGGTTGACGCTGCCGTTGAAATGGACATGATCCGCAGGCATGACTGCCACTCCCCTCCCGGCTCCACCGAGTCACCGTGCTGCACAGCCTCGCAGCCCGCCCTCGGCCGTGTAAATACCGGTCAGAGCACGCGACCCAGGAAGTTCAGGGCGTTTCCGCCGAGGATCTGGTGGACGCGGGCCGGCGGGAGGCCGCGCGCAGCCAGCAGCCCGGTCAGGTCGTCGAGCTGGTCGTATCTGGTCAGGACCGGACGGTAATTACCGTCCAGGTCGGTGCCGATGGCTACGTGGTCCGGGCCGGCCGCCGCGGCGAGCCGGATGATCTCGGTGCCGAAATCGGCGAGGGAGCCGCTAGTGATGCCGCAGGGCCAGGCACCGATCAGGCCGCCGGCCTCGGCCACCGCTGCGGCGTGCTGTGCAGTCATCAGCCGGGGATGGGCGATGCCAGGATGGCTGAGCTGGCCATGCGAGATGATCACCGGTCGGCTGGAGGCCGCTAGCACGGCCATGGTCGTGGCGAAGCTGGCGTGTGCGCAGTCGATCACGATGCCCACCGCGGAATGCCCGGCCGGCAGGCCGGCCAGGAAACACCGGCCCGCGTGGCTATGCAGGTCGATCCGGTAGTGGCCGTCCGCCATCCCTGACTCCCCTTCCGCGCCGATGTTCAAGATCCTGCCGTCAGGGCGCTGCCGCCTGGACGAGCCAGACGGCGGCGTCTAGGTGCACGCCGTCGGCGTCGGCAAACGGGGTCAGCGCGGCCCGGACGGACGCGAGCGCGCGGGCGGCCGTGGCGGCGCCGGCCCCGGCGAGCATGGTCCGGCCCTGCGTCGCGGTACGCAGGAACTCGACCGCGTCGTCGACGCTCCCGTATCCGCCGACCAGGATCGACGCGTGCTCCGAGGTGATCTCGACGTCCCGCCACCCGGCCGCGGCCAGGATCGGGCGGAGCCGGTCCGGGTCGGCGAACGCGAACATGCCGGGACCGCCGGCGGGGGCAGGGGCGGGGGGCGGCAGGTGCTCGGCCAGCGCGGCCCCGGGGACCAGCATCCACTGGTTGGCGGCCAGCGGCTGCCAGCAGGCGAAGACCAGCCGGCCGCCGGCCCGGGTCGCGGAGGAGATGTTGGCGAAGGCCGCGACCGGGTCGGCGAAGAACATCACC
>Ga0335078_10001093_pt1 | contig 41256 bp, 33 predicted proteins | sample Lox_Sample_32_FD_206711 | JGI IMG/M metagenome (GOLD analysis project Ga0335078, IMG submission 206711) | Soil microbial communities from Loxahatchee National Wildlife Refuge, Florida, United States - Lox_Sample_3.2 | ecosystem: Environmental > Terrestrial > Soil > Wetlands | place: USA...
CCGCGATCGTCCTCGCCCCAGTACCCCAAGGTGCCCCGCGGCGCCCGCTTGCGGGCGCCCTTCCCGGACGCCCGTCTCTCCGCGCTCGTGGCCGCCAGGTCGTGCGGCGCCGGCGATGGCGCCGGCGCTGGTCCCGGTGAGCTGAATTCGGTCATGAAGGTCCGCCCCGGCGAGTTGCGATCAGCCAACTCTACGCTGGCCGGCCCTGCGCCGCACTGGCCCGCTTGTAAGCCCGTTTGCGCAGATAGCAGCCTTGGCAGGCGTTATGAGCAGGTTTATCGTTGGCGGGGCAGAGGGTTACCAGAGCGGAAACTGCCAGTGGACTCCGGGCGGCCCACCGCCCAGACCGGCCTGTAGAGGAGCCATGGGAGTGGATGAAGGCGAGAGGGCCGAAGCCAACCTGGCCAAGATCGACCATGTCGTGGTCATGATGCTGGAAAACCGGTCCTTCGACCACATGCTCGGGTACCTGTCCCTCACCGGCAGGCGCCCGGATATCGACGGCCTGCGTCCCGGACTCGCCAACCAGTACCACGGGCGCAGCTACCCGGTTCACCACCTGGGCACCACGGCCCTCGAAATGGACCCCGACCACTCTTCGGGCGCGATCGACCAGCAGATCGCCGGCGGGAGCATGGGCGGCTTCGTGGCCAGCGCGGCCGCGACCCTGGCCGAGCGCGGGGTCGAGGACGGCGACCCGGCCTGCGTGATGGGGTACTACGACGGCACCGACGTGCCGGTCTACGATCACCTGGCCGAGGAGTTCGCGGTCTGCGACCGGTGGTTCGCCTCGGTGGCCGGCGCCACGCTGCCCAACCGCCTGTACGGCCTGTGCGGGGTGGCCGCCGGAAGCCGGGATGACCGGCCCGCGCATATTCCTCCGCTGTACCACCAGCCGTCGTTCGTCCGCCACCTGGATGCCCGCCACGTACCCTGGCGCTGGTATTCCTTCGATCCCGGGACGCTGCGCCTGGCCGATGCCCACTACCTGCTGGGGCACCACGACCGGTTCGGCTACTTCAGCAAGACCGGCCTGCCGTGGCGGGCCGTTCTCGACCTCACCTGCAACCAGAAACTGCCCAGCTTCCTCGAAGACGCCGCGTCCGGCACGCTGCCGCCGGTGTCCTGGATCGACCCGGCGTTCACCAACTTCAACCCGCTCGGCTTCCCGGTCAACGACGACCACCCGCCGGCCGACGTCAAAGACGGCCAGGACCTCGTTCTGGCCGCCTACGACGCGCTGGCGGCCAGCCCGCAGTGGGAGGCTTCGCTGCTGGTCATCGTCTACGACGAACACGGCGGCTTCTACGATCATGTCCCGCCGCCCGCGGCCGCCGACGATGAGCCGGAAACCTTCGGCCGCTACGGCGTGCGCGTGCCGGCGATCATCGTCTCGCCGTGGGTGGAGCCGCGCACCGTATCGAGCACCCTGTTCGACCACACCTCGATCATCAAGACGATCCTGCTGCGGTTCTGCCCGGGGGTCCTGGCCGAGCCGCCGGCCGGCCGGCGGCGGGCCGGGCTGGGCCTGGGCCCGCAGCACCCGGGCACGCGCACGGCCCACGCCAGCCATCTCGGCGAGCTGCTGACCCGCGGCACGCCCCGGCCCGCCCCGGGACGTGACGCGCTGGTGCGTCAGGCCGCGGCCAGGGCCGGGCCCGCCGAACCCAGCCAGCCCCGGCCCGACCCGCGAGAACCAGGCCACCGTCCGCTCAACGACCTGCAAAAAAGCATCCTTGCCGCCACCCGCGAGCTGCACCGGCGCGGGCACCCGCCGAACACGCCCTGACCGGCCCGGGTCACTGGGCCGGGTCCTGGATCGCGGTGGCGGTCAGGTGGCTGGCGGTGCCGGTGATCTGGGCCGAGACCTCGTCGCCGACCTTGACGCCGCCGATGCCGCGCACCGTGCCGGTGATGGTGGTGGCGCGGCCCGGCCCATGTAACCCCCGTGCAACTGCCGCCCGCGTAGACCTGCCGCCATGTTCTTTCTCACCTACCTCAGGCGCGAACTGCGCCGCAGAATGCGACAGGCGATCTTCATCGCCCTCGGCCTGGCCATCGGGATCGGCCTGGTCATCACCGTGATGGGCGCCTCGTCCGGCGTGAAGGCCGCGCAGGCCAAGGTGCTGCGGGCGCTCTACGGCATCGGCACCGACGTCACCGTCACCACCAAGCCGAAGCCCCCCTCGGGCAAGCCCATCGGCGGAAACGCGACCAGCGGCGGCCCCGGACCGGGCGGCGGCGGCCCCCGCGCCGAGATCTGCCTCAACGGCAAGTGCTACACCCACGGAACGGTCGACGCCCTCGTCCTCGGGAATTACGGGCCGCTCAGCCAGGCGGAGGTCGCCCGGATCGCCGGGCTGCGCGACGTGTCCGCCGCCGCGGGCGGGCTCCTGCTCACCGACAACCGCGTCGTGCTCCCGTCCGCCTCGAACCCCAGCATCCAGCCCCCCACCTCGTTCACGGTGGACGGCACGGACATCTCCCATCCCCGCCTGGGCCCGCTGAGCAACGCCAGGCTGACCAGCGGCCGGGCCTTCACCGCCGCCGACCAGAACTCGGACGTGGCCCTGGCGGACGCGAACTACGCCGCCTCGAACCACCTCAAGGCCGGCTCGGTGACCACGATCGGGGGCACCAGGTTCACGGTCATCGGCCTGCTCAGCCAGCCCGAGTCCGGCAGCCCGCCGAACATGTACATCCCGCTGGCCCGCGCCCAGGCCCTGAGCACCGATCCCGGCACGGGCCAGGAGATGAAAGGCAAGGTCGATACCGTGTACGTGACCGCGGCCAGCGCCGCCGGCATCGCCGCGGTGCAGCAGGAGATCGAGCACCTGCTGCCGCACGCGACCGTCACCAGCTCCTCCGACCTGGCCAGCGAGATCACCGGGTCGGCGGCCAGCGCCGCCAAGCTCGCGGGCGCGCTCGGCAGATGGCTGGCCGTGCTGGCGCTGATCGCGGCGTTCGCCGTGGCCAGCCTGCTGACCATGGCGGCGGTGGCCCGCCGGGTCCCGAGTTCGGCACGCTGAAGGCCCTGGGCTGGCGCAGCAGCCGCATCGTCAGCCAGGTCCTCGGGGAGTCCGTGACCACCGGCATCATCGGCGGAGCCATAGGCGTCGCTCTGGGCTTGGCCGGGATCGCCATCATCGACAAGATCGCGCCGAAGCTGTCCGCCACGGTCCCGTCCGCCAGCGGGGCCTTCGGCGCCCCGCAGACCGTCGCGGGTCCCGGGGGAACGAGCGGCGGGACGGTGATCGGCGGGCCGGCGGCCAGCCACACCACCATCGCCGTGCCGATGTCCGCGTCGGTGACCATCGGCGCGATCGTGCTCGCGGTGCTGCTCGCTATCGCCGGCGGGCTGATCGCCGGGTCGTTCGGCGGCTGGCGGGCGGCCCGGCTGCGGCCGGCCGCGGCCCTGGCCCGGGTCGCCTGAGGAGGGGATCAGCATGGACATCACCCGCGAGACCGTGCCCCAGCCCCAGGCCGCGCTGTACCGGCTGGCCGGGGTGAGCAAGATCTACCGCAAGGGCGGCCGCGAGATCCCCGCGGTCCGCGACCTGGACCTGGAGATCCGGGCGGGGGAGTGGCTGGCCGTGCAGGGAAAGACCGGTCACGGCAAGACCACGCTGCTCCAGCTCCTGGGCGGCCTGGACCGGCCGACCCGGGGCCAGCTGGAGTTCGGCGGTGGCGACCTGGCCACCGCCACTGAGGCACAGGTGCGAAAGGTGCGAGCCAGCTCGTTCGGCTTCATCTTCCAGGCCTTCAACCTGATCCCCACGCTGAGCGCCCAGGAGAACGTCGAGGCGGCGCTCATCCCGCTCGGCGCGCATCTCACGGAGCGACGCGAAAGGGTGACGGCCGCGCTGGACGGCGTCGGGCTCGGTGACCGCGCGCAGCACCTGCCCGGCGAGCTGTCCGGCGGCCAGCAGCAGCGGGTGGCGATCGCCCGGGCCCTGGTCAAGGAGCCCAGGGTGCTGCTCGCCGACGAGCCGACCGGGAACCTGGACGAGGACACCAGGGACGAGATCATCGGCCTGCTCGACACCCTGTGGCGCGAGCGCGGCCTGACGCTCATCCTGGTCAGCCACGACAGCTCGGTCGTCCGCCGCGCCCAGCGGATCGGCGTGATGTCCCGCGGCCGCCTCTCCATCCGCCAGGACACCCGCGCCTGACCACCCAGCCCGCGCCCGGGCCAGAGCGGCGATTTGTCCGCAGTTCCGGGTGCTGTAACCCCCGGAACTGCAGACAAAGGCGGCCGGGATCCGCGGCCCGGGCGGAATCAGGCCTCGTGTGCCGGCAGGTGCCACCGGTACGGCGCGATCAGCTTGCCGACCGACGCCGGGCCCCACGACCCGGGTTCGTAGGGCTCGGCCGGCGGCGGGTTGTCCAGCAGCGGGGCGGAGATCTCCCACAGCCGCTCCACCCCGTCGGACCTGGTGAACAGCGCCTGGTCACCGACCATGGCCAGCAGGATGAGCCGCTCGTAGCCCTCGAGCGCGTTCGCCGTGGCGAACGAGTCCTGGTAGCGGAACACCATCTCGGAATGGCCCAGGGCCAGCTCGGGACCCGGCACCTTGGCCAGGAACTCGGTGGTGATCGAGCCCGGGTCGGCGAAGTCGATGACGATCTCGTTGACCCGGCCGGTGGGGGTATCGTGCCGGTGCGCGCGGAACATGCGCAGCGGCGGCTCGTGGAAGCCGAGCGTGACGACCTGCCGCGAGGCGCCCAGGGACTTGCCCGAGCGGAGGTAGAACGGCACGCCGTGCCAGCGCCAGTTCTCCAGCTCGGCCCGCACCGCCACCATGGTCTCGGTGTCCGAGTCGGCCGCCACGCCGGGCTCCGAGCGGTACCCGGTGTACTGCCCGCGCACCACGTGCCCCACGTCAAGCGGCCTGAGCGCCTCGTACACCTTCTCCTTCTCGTCCCGCAGGTGCTTGGCCGACAGCGAGACCGGCGGCTCCATGGCCACGAACCCCATCACCTGGAACAGGTGGGTGACGATCATGTCCCGGTAGGCGCCGGTCGCGTCGTAGAACGCGGCCCGGCCCTCGATCGACAGCGTCTCCGGCACGTCGATCTGCACGTAGCGGATGTGCTCGCGGTTCCAGATCGGCTCGAACAGCCCGTTGGCGAACCGGAACGCGAGGATGTTGTCGACCGATTCCTTGCCCAGGAAGTGGTCGATGCGGAAGATCTGCGACTCGTCGAAGACCGCGTGCACCGCCTGGTTCAGCGCGCGCGCCGAGGCCAGGTCGGTGCCGAACGGCTTCTCGATGATCACCCGGGTCTCGCCGCCGTTCAGCCCGGCCTCGCCCAGCATGCCGACGACCGAGGTGAACGCGGCGGGCGGTACCGCCAGGTGGTACAGCCGCCGCGGCGAGCCGCCGATCTCCTTCTCCGCCCGCTGGATGGCGTCCTCGAGCTGGGACGTGTTCCCCGGCTCGGCGGCCGCGAACGACAGGCGTTCCGCGAACGACGGCCAGGACGGATCGGTGGGCTTGGTGATGCAGAAGTCGCTGCACGCCTGCTCGGCGTGCGCCCGGAACTGCTCCAGGCTCATCGCGAACGATGGCGGCGAGCACCCGATGACGCGGTACTCGTGTGGCAGCAGGCCGGCCGCGTGCAGGTGGAACAGCCCGGGCAGCAGCTTGCGCTTGGCCAGGTCGCCGGTGGCGCCGAACAGCACGATGACGTGGTTGCCGGGCCGCGGGGAACCGCCGTTGCTCATGTAAGAAGCCTCAGGCCTTCTTCTCCGCGTGACCGCCGAACTCCGAGCGCATCGCCGACAAGATCTTGCCGGTGAACGCGCCCATGTCCCTGGACTCGAACCGCTCGTACAGCGAGGCGGCGATGACCGAGGCGGGCACGCCCTCGTCCACCGCGGCCAGCACGGTCCACCGGCCCTCGCCGGAGTCGGACACCCGGCCGCTGAAGTCGGCCAGGTCGGGCGACTTGGCGAAGGCGGCCGCGGTCAGGTCGACCAGCCAGGAGCTGACCACCGACCCGCGCCGCCACACCTCGGCGACCTCACCCACGTCGATGGTGTACTGGTAAGCCCAGGGGTCGCGCAGCGGCGTGGTCTCCGCGTCGAACTCCTCCTGGTGCAGGCCCACGTCGGCGTGCTTGATGATCGACAGCCCCTCGGCGATCGCGGCCATCATGCCGTACTCGACCCCGTTGTGCACCATCTTGACGAAGTGCCCGGCGCCGTTCGGCCCGCAGTGCAGGTAGCCCTGCTCCGCGGTGCCGCCCGCGGTCCGGCCCGGGGTGGGCTCCGCCATGCCGCGACCCGGCGCGATGGTCAGGAAGATCGGGTTCAGCCGCTCCACGACGGCGTCCTCGCCGCCGATCATCAGGCAGTAGCCGCGGTCCAGGCCCCAGACCCCGCCGCTGGTGCCGCAGTCGACGTAGTGGATCCCGTCCCGCTGCAGATCCGCGGCCCGGGTGATGTCGTCCCGGTAGTAGGAGTTCCCGCCGTCGATCACGGCGTCGCCGGCCTCGAGCAGCGGCCGCAGCTCGGCCAGGGTCCGGTCGACGATGCCGGCCGGGACCATGATCCAGATGTTCCGCGGCGCCTCCAGCTTGGCCACGAAGTCGGCCAGGCTCTCCGCCCCGGTCGCCCCCTCGGCGGCCAGCGACTTGACCACGTCGGGGTTGACGTCGTAGGCCACGCAGCGGTGGCCGTCGCGCATGAGCCGGCGGACCAGGTTGGCGCCCATCCGGCCGAGCCCGATCATTCCCAGCTGCATCGGCGTGTCAGTTGGCATGGCTAGACCTCCGTAGTCAGCAGTCAGCGGCCCTTGAGCGAGCGGTACTTGCGAATCAGCGCGTTGGTGGACGAGTCGTGCTCGAGCACGGGCTCGGCCGCGCTGGTCAGCTCGGGAATGATCTTGACCGCGAGGACCTTCCCGAGCTCCACTCCCCACTGGTCGAACGAGTCCACGTCCCAGATCGTCCCTTGCGTGAACACGCTGTGCTCGTACAGGGCGACCAGCGCGCCGAGGATCCGCGGCGTGAGGATCTCGGCCAGCAGCACGTTGGACGGCCGGTTGCCCTCCATCACCCGGTGCGGTACCACCGCGGGCGCCGTGCCCTCGGCCCTGACCTCCTCCTCGGTCTTGCCGAAGGCCAGCGCCTGTGCCTGGGCGAACACGTTGGAGGACAGGATGTCGTGGTGGTCACGGATCGGGTTCAGCGTCTTGCCGAACCCGATCAGGTCCACCGGGATCACCGTGGTCCCCTGGTGGATGAGCTGGTAGAAGCTGTGCTGGCCGTTGGTGCCCGGCTCGCCCCAGAAGACCGCGCCGGTGTCGTAGGACACGTGCTCACCGGTCAGCGTGACGTGCTTGCCGTTGGACTCCATGGTGAGCTGCTGCAGGTAGGCCGGGAACCGCTTGAGGTACTGCTCGTACGGCATGACGCCGTAGCTCTGGCAGCCGAAGAAGTCCCGGTACCACACCGCGAGCAGGCCCATCAGCACGGGCAGGTTCGCCTCCAGCGGCGCGGTGCGGAAGTGCTCGTCCATCTGGCGGAACCCGGCCAGCATCTCGTCAAAGCCCTCGGGCCCGAGCGCGATCATGCTGGACAGCCCGATGGCCGAGTCCATCGAGTACCGGCCGCCGACCCAGTCCCAGAAGCCGAACATGTTCGCCACATCGATGCCGAACTTCGCCACCCGCTCGGCGTTGGTCGACACCGCCACGAAGTGCCTGGCCACCGCGTCCTCAGAGCCCAGCGCCGACACCACCCAGTCCCGTGCCGAGGTGGCGTTGGTCAGCGTCTCCAGCGTGCCGAACGTCTTGGAGGAGATGATGAACAGCGTCTCGGCGGCGTCGAGGTCCCGCACCGCCTCGGCGAAGTCGGTGGAATCCACGTTGGACACGAACCGGAAGACCAGGTCCCGCGCGGTGTAGTGGCGCAGCGCCTCGTACGCCATCACCGGGCCCAGGTCGGACCCGCCGATGCCGACGTTGACGACGTTCCTGATCCGCCGGCCGGTGAAGCCCGTCCACTCGCCGGACCGGATCCGCCGGGCGAAATCCGCCATCCGGCCGAGCACCTCGTGCACCTGGGCCACCACGTCGGTGCCGTCCACCACCAGGCTCGCCGACGCGGGCATCCGCAGGGCCACGTGCAGGACGGCCCGGTCCTCGGACACGTTGATGTGCTCGCCGCGGAACATGGCGTCCCTGCGCTCCGGCACGCCGGACTCCTCGGCCAGCGCGACGAGCAGCCGCATGGTCTCGTCGGTGACCCGGTTCTTGGAGTAGTCCAGGTAGAGCCCGGCCGCCTCCGCGGTCAGCCGCTCGCCCCGGCCCGGATCGGACGCGAACAGGTCACGCAGGTGCCGGCCGGAGATTTCCTCGTAGTGCCGGCTGAGCGCCTGCCACGACTTCCGCTCGGGCAGTGGGGTTACCGCCATGTTCCCGCCTCCTCGCGTCGAGCTCGAGCTGCCTTCCCCACGGGAATAGTTTCATGCCCTCATCCGCGCCCGCCGCCAGCCTGGCGATAAGGCGATGAACCGGAGCCGGGCTTACGGTGCCGGGGGACGAGCGGACCTGAGCCAGGCGGTGAGCTGGACGCGCGAGGAGACGCCGAGCTTGCCGTAGATGTGCTCGATGTGGGCGTCGACGGTGCGCTTGGAGATGACGAGCCGCTCGGCGATCTTCCGGTTGGACAGTCCCTCGGCCACCAGGCCGGCGATCTGGCGCTCGCGGCTGGTGAGCTCCGGGGCGGGCGGCTCCGGCGTGACCACGGCACCGCCGGGACCCCCCGGGTGCGGCGGGAGGTCATCGGCGTCTTCGGCCGCGAACCGGACGATGTCCGCCAGCGGGTACCCGCCGCCCCGGTGATGCAGCTCCTCGAAGCGATCCGAGCCCAGCGCGTCGCGGGCGGCCTGCGCGGCGCGCGCGTGCTGCGTCTCGGCGGTGGCGTTGCTGCCGAGCCGGCCACCCGTCAGCTGCCACCGTGCGTCGGCCGCGCCCAGCAGGGCGGCGGCCCGGGGAAAGCGCCGCTGCGCAGCGGCCAGCCAGGCGGTCCCTTCCAGCGCGTAGCCCAGGCCCATGGTGTCGGCGATCTCGTGCTTCATGGCCAGCGCGGTGCGGAACGCCTCGGCGCTCGGGCCAAGGTCGCCCAGCAGGAACAGGCACATGCCCTCGAGCAGCCGCAGGTAGCTCTGCTGCCAGCGTTCACCGCTGTCCGGCCCGAGCCGGTCCAGGCCGCTGCGGCACCGGGCCAGGCCCTCTTCCGCCTTCCCGTCGAGCATGCGCAGGTACCCGACGTGGGAGTCCAGGACGGTGAGCATCGAGGTGTCGCCGGCCGCCTCGGCCTCGGAGTAGGCCGTGGCGCCCGCGCGTTCCGCCTCCTCGTAGCGGCCGGCGAAGGCCAGCGCCATCGTGAGGTTCAGGTAGCCGCGGGCCCGGATGCGCGGGTCGCCGCGCTCCTCCGCGAGCGCGATTCCCTCCCCAAGCTCGGCGAGCCCGGCGGTGGTGTCGTCCTGCAGGCAGGCCAGGTAGCCGTCGACGATCAGGACCAGCGCCCGGGCGCGCGACTGGTCGCCGAGCCGGGGCAAGATCTTGCCCAGCCAGTGCCTGCCCTCGCCGGGGGCGCTCGACATCTGCCAGTACGCGTCGAGCGAGATGGCCATGGCCGCCGCGTCCCGCTCCCGGCCGGGCGCGGCCAGCGCGTACTCCAGCGCGGCCCGCACGTCGGCGTGCTCCAGGCGCAGCTGGCGGTAGCGGCGGACCTGATCGTCGCTGAGCGGGTTCTCGCCGAGATACGTCGCCAGGCCGAGGTAACGGGCCAGGTGCCGCTCGCGGACCGGCTCCTCATCGCCCCGTCCGGCCAGCTTCTCCGCGCCGAACTCCCTGATCGTGTGGAGCAGCAGGTACCGCGTGCCGTCGCCGTCAGTACGGAGCACCACGGACTTGTCGACCAGCCCGATCAGCGTGGCGAGCACATCCCTGACGTCGAGGAGGGCGTCGGCGCACACCTGCTCGGCCGCCTCGACGTCGAACGAGCCGGCGAAGGTCGCCAGCCGCGCCCAGAGCAGCTGCTCGGCCGGCGAGCACAGGTCGTAGCTCCACTCCGTCGCCGCGCGGATCGTCTGGTGGTGCGGCAGGGCCGCGCGGCGCCCGCCGGTCAGCAGCCGGAAGCGGTCCTCCAGCCGGTCGGCCAGCTGCTCCAGCGGGATGGCCCGCAGCCGCACCGTGGCCAGCTCGATGGCCAGCGGGACCCGGTCCAGGCGCTGGCAGAGCCTGATCACCGTGGCCCGGTTGCCGTCGGTGACGGCGAAACCGGGGACGACCGCGGCCGCGCACTGGGCGAACAGCTCAACGGCATCCGGCACCGGGAGCGGCGAGATCGCGCAGGTGTGCTCGCCCGGCACGGCCAGCGGCTGCCTGCTGGTGGCGAGCACCGTGACCCGGGTCGCCCGGAGCAGGACGTCGGCGAACATGGCGCACGCGTCGATCAGGTGCTCGCAGGTGTCCAGGATCAGCAGCAGCCGCTGGTCGCGCAGGTGGTCCAGGATGGTGTCCAGCTCGGAGCGGGCCTCGGTCCCGTCCAGGCCGAGACAGTTCGCCACGGTGTCCGGCAGCAGTTCGGGATCGTGCAGCCCGGACAGCTCGACCAGGCACGCTCCGTCGGCGAACTCGCCGGCCAGCTCCGCCGCGGCGCGCAGCGCGACCCGGGTCTTGCCCACGCCGCCGGGGCCGGTGACGGTGACCAGCCGGGCGGTCCGGAGCAGGCCCGCCAGCTCGGCCAGCTCGCGCCGCCGCCCCACGAATCCGGTGACCTCGACGGGCAGGTCACCGGGCCGTTGCCTGGTTAAACCTAGTGCCATGCCGTCCTCGCCGCAGGTCTGGATACTAGGCACGCTATCAGGTGGCCTGCGGGTAAGTTCATCGTCACCAGCAGCAGGAGGATGTCGTCGGACCTGCGGTCGCCGACGTGATCACCCAGGCGGGCGACCAGCGCGTCGAGCAGGAGCGCCCGGCTGGACCCGGGATCCCCGAGATCCCCGAGGTTCCCGGCCCGGCCCATCGCCTCGGCCGTGACCTGGGCCAGCGGGAAGAAGCGGCCCGCCGCGTCCCTGGCGTCGGAGACGCCGTCGGTGTAGAGCAGCAGCCGGTCGCCGTCGCCGCCCTGGGTGGCGGGCAGGTGGCGTGATTCGACGTGCAGTCGGCCGACGTGCGTCGAGGCCAGAAGGGTCATGGTGGGATCTCCGGGAGGGAACAGCGTTTGATTGTAGTCAGCCAACCACAACCTGTTGCGCGAACCGGGAAGTTCCCGTCGCTGTTTCGCAGTTACTTCGCAGTAACGATTGTCCGCCCGCGCCCCCCGCCAGGCCGGTCCCCTCCGCGTACGTATGGTCACGCACGGGCCGGCAGTGCGCCATCTGCGGTAATGCCTATCCGCACACCTAAAGCGGAGAACGCCGCCCGTTCGGTAAAAAGACCTTGAATATCCCGAACGAGCTGCGTTTCCGCCTCCGCGCCGCAGCGTGCGGAACCGGCGGCGCGGCTGCGGCCGCTACAGGCGCTGCTCGGTCGCGGCGTCCGGCGCCCCGCCGAAATACTGGTCCAGCACCTGGCGGAACACCGGCTCACCGGGCGCGGCGCGGGAGAACAGCGTCATGGACGAGCACAGCTTCAGCGCGTCGACCTCGCCGAAGATCTGCTCCGCGGTGCGGTCCTGCCGCCCGGCGAGGATGCCGGCGCATTCGGCCAGCCGCGGGCCGAGCACCGGATGGGCCAGGTAGGCCCGGGCCTCGGCCAGGCCGGTGATCGCGTAGGTCCGCGACGCCGGGCTGTAGCCCAGGCCGGCGATCTGCGGGAAGACGAACCACATCCAGTGGCTGGCCTTGCGCCCGCGGCGCAGCTCGGCGACGGCGCGCTGGTAGGTGCCGCCGGCGTCCTGGGCCGTCACGAACCGCTGCAGATCAAACGGGTCTTCCGCCTCCATACCCCTGATTCTCCCCGGCCTTGCCCCTGATTCTCCCCGGTCTTGGGTAGGGTGCATTTCCGGGTTCCTGATTCTCCCCGGCCTTGGGTAGGGTGCATTTCCGGGTTCCTGCTGGGCCCGCAGTTCCCGTTTGTGAGGAGAACACCGGTGGATGCGCCTGGTGACGACCGCTTCTTTGCCGAGTTGCGCGCCTGCACGGCCGAACTCGCCCGGATCATCGACGGTGACCAGGAACGGCCGGTGCCGACCTGTCCGGGATGGACGTTCCGGCAGCTGGCCACCCACGTCGGGCGCGGCCACCGGTGGGCGGCCCAGATCGTGGCCGCCCGGGCGACCGCGCCGATCCCGATGCGCGAGGTGGCGGACGGGAGACTGCCGGAAGACCCGGCGCGGCACGCGCACTGGCTGAACGCGGGCGCGGACCAGGTGGTCGAGGCCGTCACCGCCGCTGGCAGCGATCTGGTGTGGACGATGACCGGCATGCGCCCGGCCAGCTTCTGGGCGCGCCGCCGGGCCCACGAGGCCGCCGTGCACCTGGCGGACGCCCAGCTCGCGGCCGGGCGGGACGTCGATCTCGCCCCGGACGACGCCGCGGACGCCGTCGACGAATGGCTCGGCCTCATCGCCGCCGGGACCGAGGGCACCACCGACACGGCGCGCGCCCGGGCGCACGAGCTAGCCGGAGACGGCCAGAGCCTGCATTTCCACGCCACCGATCCCGGCCTGTCCGGCACCGGCGAGTGGCTGGTCACGCGCACCCCGTCCGGCATCACCCTTCAGCACGGCCACGGCCGGGCCGACGTCGCGGTCCGCGGCCCGGCAGCCAGCCTGCTGCTCATCCTGACCCGCCGGCGGCCGCCCTCCGATCCCGGCATCGAGATCTTCGGCGAGCAGGGCCTGCTCACCCACTGGCTCGAGCACACGCCGTACTGACCCACCCCGGACCTAACCAGCCGAGCTCGCCGAGCCGGTCGTCGTCGATGCCGAAATGGTGGGCGATCTCGTGGATGACGGTGCGGCGGACCTGCTCGGCGACCTGTTGCTCGGTGCGGCAGATCGCGCAGATCGCCTGGCGGTAGATGGTGATCCGGTCGGGCAGCACGCCCGCGTAGTCCGAGGTGCGGCTGGTGAGCGGGATGCCCTGGTAGAGCCCGAGCAGGCCGGGCGGGCCCGGGCCGTGCTCGACGGTCACCGCGACATTGCGCATCGGCCGGCCGAGTTCTTCGGGCAGCCCGTCCAGCGCCGTGATGACCATTTCCTCGAAACGGCCGGGTTCGACGTCGACCACCAGCCCATTGTCTAACGCCCTGTACCGCGGCTCCCCCGGAAGAGGCTTTCTTCCGCGGGCCGCAGGATTTCCGCCGGGATGTCGCCGTTTGCTCAGCCTGGCGTTACCGGGCTGCGCCTCCATCGGGAGCCGGGCCAGGAGGCGGCGGAAGCACCAAAGGCGGCGGCGGCGGGATGAACGCCGGCGGCGGCGGGATGAACGCCTGTTGCTGGCCAGCGTTGAAGCTCTCCGGCCACGGTGCGGCCGCACTCTGCTGAATTCGCAGCTTATCCACTTCCTGCATGATCTCTTGCGGCAAGCCGTCATAACGCGCGGAACGCTCCGGGTCGTTTATGTCGCTTTTCGCGCTGGCTATGAAGGCGGCAATCTGGGATTTCGCCTGCCGCCGACGCCAGAAAACCCTTATATTGGCCGCCAGCTCCCACGCCTCGCATAGGTAGTGAGATGCCAGCTCAATATTGTCGAGACCATCTTCTTCCTGGGCTTGGATGAATAGGGTTACAGAATTCTGATAATAGGCGAGATCGGTGCCGTGAATTTCTGGCTGCAGGATACTGGCGGCCTTGCTGAACGCGTCTCTCGCTATCTTCAGCCCGGAGTCCGTGCTGTCGATGTAGTAGAAGCGGCCGGCGTCACGGAGGGTGAGGACCTGGGTTATCGGGCTCTCCCTGGCCGCCAGGGCAACCGCCCGCTGCCAGTATCTTCTGGCCCGCTCGAGATCCCAGACTTCGGCGAACGATGAAGCGAGCACATTTGCGTCGAACCAACTCGGCTGAGGCCGCTCGCTCGAGGGCCGCCAGATGCGCGTCCATCGCCAGTACCAGACCGTCCTCCCATCGCCCTCGGCCTCGGGATACAAGATCTCGTCGGCGCGAAGGGCCAGCGTCTGAATCTCGCCCCCAGCCAGATCGGCTGCGCGCGAAAGCTCAGCCGGGCCTAGCCGCGAGTTCTCCGCGTCTCCCATGGACTTGCCCAATGCGAGCCACAGCTGCCGCACGAGCTCATCGAACTCCTGGCGGATGCTGATCGCCGCCCCGGTCCGCTGGATTTGGAGAGCACGGCCGCTTACCACGAATGCCAGCGCTGCGATACCGGCGCTGGCCGCCGCGATCCAACTGCTCGCATCCACAGGACGACTCCCTGGACTCCATCCGTTTGGCCTGGGTCGATACCAGAAGGAGTGATCCTGGGTCCCCTCTGATACACCGCGGCCCAGCAGTTCGCCACCTCATTGCGCTGCGGGACGCAGCGTCCGCGCGCGCTCAGGGCTGCCGCGCGCGCCAGCTCGCGATGCTTGTCCGGCAGCGTGCGCACATGCCGGCCGGACCGGTGCGCCGACCGCCTCAGCCTGCGCGCCGGGCAGCATGTAGCCGCGCGTTCTGCAACGCCTGCCGGGTCTCCAGGTTCGCCAGTTGCTCCGGAGAGCACTCCGGTGCTCGCCATGGTCGTGCCGAGGCGTCCTGGCCTTGTGCTGGCGTATGCCACCGCCTTGTGGTTAATCAGCCAGAACGCTGGCTCGGGTTACTGGCGGCCAGCTGATTCCTATCGCGACATTCCTTCCTACCCTTGGCCGCCAAATCGGGGTAGCCTTTCCTATCGGCTGGATTACTCGGCCGGGGACGGTGGCCCATGTGGTCGGCTGCCATGGAGTGACAGGGGGGATTGATGACTGAGTCAAGCATGGGACTGCTGGGACTCGAAGTGATCGTTGACGGCGAGCGCGAGGGAGTCCGGGCCGAGGAAGCGGCCGACGAACTGTATCGAGAGCTGCGGAAGTATCTTCCCGACGCGCTTCCCGGCAAGGAGGCAGCCGCCGGAGAGAAGGGCTTTCCGGTTGACCTGGCCACGATTATCGTGCAAGTCCTGAGCTCTGGCGCGGTGACCGAGCTGATCAAGTGCGTGCGGGGCTGGGTGAAACACAGGCCGTCGAGCCGCAGGGTGGTGATCCGTGACGCTCGCGGCAAGGAATGGACCGTGACCGGCGAGAATGTCGACGATGCGACGATCATCGCGGCGATCAAAGCGGCCGTCCCGCTTTCCGCTGATTGATCCGCAGAGGCCACGGCCATGGGCAACAAGGCGCTGCTCATAGCGAACGGGACTTATCCCGAAGAAAGCGGACTGCCTTGCCTCAAGGGACCGCAATATGACATCGTTGAGATGCGGGAAGCTCTCTCGCATCCGGAATACGGCCTGTTTCATGGAGACGAAGACGAGATTATCTGCTGTCCGGAATACGATCAGTCGAGGCTGGCGACGGCCATCGAGGATTTCTTGCGCAAGACGAGCCGGGATGACTTCGTGCTCATATACTATAGCGGACACGGCCTGCGGCCGGGCAGCAGGCTCTACTTCGCGACCAGTGACACGAAAGAAGGATCTCTTGCCAGCGCTTTGTCAACCTCGGTTATCATTGACTTGCTTGAGGAGCTGAACCGGGCCGAGCGGACGATGTTCATCCTGGACTGCTGCTACGCGGGAGCATTCGATAAGGGCGGCCCGGCCAGCATGCTCCAGAGCAGTTTTCCCGGTGAGTGGGTATTGTGCAGTAGTCCGGCCACCCAGACGTCCAAGGACGGGAATGAGGGCGAGCCGAGCCGGTTCACCAAAGCCCTGGCTGATGCGCTCGTTGATCCTAGCCTTGAAGGCGATGAACACGGCTTGGTGGACCTCACCAGCGTCTTCAATCATATCGCTATGACGCTCAGCCCGCGGCCAGAAATTAAGATGAATGCGACTGGCCCGGGGATCATCGCCAGGCGGCCGGCCCCCGGCGGGGCAGATCGTTCGTCGTCTTACCCGGAACTGGAGATGCTATGCGAGCCTGATCATGTGATCCCCCAGGAAATCTGCGTGATTTCCCGGGACGCGCTGATTATACGGAACATCTCGGCGTTGCTTGATCTCGCCGGGCAGCCGCAGAGCATCCATCATCGGGAAACCGTCGACACCGTCCGGTCATTTGTGGGGAGCCTGCTGCTGGAGAATGGCGTGACACAGGAATCCTTGCTTGACGTCAGCCGGAGCCTATCGAACTCGCGACTGACCCGGCTGAGCCTGCGGATCCCGGACACGGCGGTCGATCAGCTTCCCTGGGAATACCTGGAAATCGGAGATTCCCTGCAGAAGATAAAGCGCGGTCCGCTGGCGCTGAACAGGTACCTGCTGATCGAACGGCGGGTCAGGCCGGACGACCCGCCGCCGCCTCCAGAGGATGAGATTCCAGTTGACGAGGTCATGCTGATCGGCACGCCGACCGCGGAAATCTCAGTCGCGGCCATGGGGGCCTTGCGGCAGGACCTAGGCAACCTCAAGATCAAGGTTGACCCACCCGAGGCTGGCAGGGGGCGCACCTACGCGGAGATCAGCGTCCTCCCGGAGTGGCCGCCGGTGCTCGTTCTGCTGGCAAGCATGCGACGAGTCAAAGACGGCCGTCAGGCTGTGGAAATCCAACTGGCGGGTCCTGGCGAGAAAGGCTGGATTGACGCGGAGGACATCTATGAGGTCTTCCAGTTCAGCGGGAGAACCTTCCGCGCCATCGTCATCGAGAGCTTCGCGACAGAGCCCGGCGACGGTTCCCAGGAAGCGACAGCCGAGCTGGCCTCGTCGTTTGCCCGGCGTGGGCTGGGTAATATCATCTTCCTCTGTCATCCCGTCGGGTTCAGCGGTTACGAACGCCATGTGGCCGATCCCGCCATGCGTACGTTCGCCGGGCATCTGATCGCTGCGCTCAACGCCAGGGCCACTGTGCCGCACGCGTTCTACATCGCGCGGTACCGTATGCAGACGACCTTCTACCAGCGCTGCGGGCAGACGTTCGGCATACCCGGCCTGTACATCCCCGAATATGCGGAGAAGCTGTCTGCGCAGTCCGAGTCGAGCAGGCTGACTGTGCCGTCCGCCAGCCCCCGTGCCGAGCGGCAAGCGAGTCCCGTGTCCTCCCAGCAGCCGAAGGACCGGCGGTCACCGCATCGAGATGACCTGAAACCACGTGCGTCGGAATCCCGGAGGCCGACGTGATGGCGGTCCGGGAACTGCGCCGGGCTCTGGCCACCGCGCTGGCCGAGGAAGGCCGGGACAAGGAAGCACTCGAGCAACTGACGGCCGCTCTCGCTGAGCGTGGAGAGAGCCCGGCCGCGGCCGACCTCCACCTGGCGAGCGGCAGACTGCACGAGAAACTCGGCGATGCCGCGCAAGCCCTGGATGCCTACGTCCACGCCGTGACCCAGGACCCGGCATCTGACGCAGCCGCCGCAGCGGCCTTGCGCCTTCTGGATACCGTCCCGGAACTCGCCATCGGATCCGCGATGGCCGGGGCCGTACAGTCTGCCGCGGCCGAGATCGCCCGGCCCGCGCCGACGACGCTCGTGCTGGCAGGACGCCTGCTGCGCCGCGTGGGTGACCTGGGCGGGGCCAGTGCCGCGTTCGAGCGGGCGCTGGCCGGGGAACTAGTGGGCGCGACTGCGGTGGCTGACGAACTCGTCGACGTCCTGCTGGAGTCCGGGCGCCTGGCCGACGCGCGCCGGGCTGCGGACCAGCATCAGGCGTGCAGCCGGGAAACGGAATGCTGGCTGCTGCTGGAGGAACGCCGGTTCGAAAAGGCGCTAGATCTGGCCGAACAGGACCTGGCCGGGCCGCTGACCGAGCGCCCGGGGCGCTCGTGGGCCGAGGCGGCACGGCTGCTCGCCCTGACCGCGCTGGGTCGGCTCGGCGACAGAGACCTGGATGCGGAACGCGAGGCGGAACTCGCCGTCATCCAGTTCGCGCGTCTGGTTGCCCTGTTGGCTCGGCAGGGGTATGCGACAGCACAGAAGGCCGGTGAGGAACTGGCACGCTCGGTAGGCGCGGAGCCCATCGCGCTCGCCATCAGAGCGCAGGTGCTGCTTGAGATGGCCGGCGATGCTGACGCGCCGGTCGACGGCTACGCTCCGGTCGAGGAGGCCCGCCGCCTGCTGGAACGCCTCCGTCACGTCGGTCAGGCCGGGAGACCGGACTCGGGCGCGGCAGTGCTCGCGCACCGCTGGATACGAGTGCAGCGCGCGGTCCGCGCCGACGACGATCGTTTCCAGTACGCGCTGGCCGAAGCGACCGTCGCGCTCGACAGCGACGGGTCCCGCAGGCGTGCCGCCGTGGCCGGGTGCAGGCTGGTGTACACCACCGGCCTGCAAGACGCTGCCGTGCGCGAACTGGCCGTCGAGGTGCTTGACCCTGAGCTGGACGGCCCAGGCGAGCAGGCCGCCGCCTGCTTTGCCGCCGCTCGGGCGCTCGACGACTGCGGAGAGACAGCGCGCGCCAGGGGGCCAGCCGAGCGTGCCGTCCAGCTGGCGCCGACCCTGGATTCGCGGTGCGATCTCGCCGACATGACATGGAGATTGTCGTTTAGCGATGCGACCGATAAGCCGGCCCGGCTGGAACAACTTCAAACGACGCTTCGGCTGCTGAATGAGGAGGGTCCGGTTCCCGCTGATGCGGGCTCGCGTCCCGCCTACATGCGCGGTTTGCTCCTGGCCCGGCTGGCCGAGCTGAGCGGCGGGGAACTCGGATGGCAGTCGCTGCCGTACCTGCTGGCCGCGGCCTTGGCCGTCGATGACGGCTACCGATGGGCCAATCTTTCTCGCGCGCTGAGTTCTGTCAACGTCCGGGTCAGCGCGCTGGCGTGCGCGGAGCGGGCGGTGGCGCTGCTGCCTGACGACGCGTACGTGACGGAGACGTATCTGGTCGCGGAGGTCACGCACCTGGCCGATCCTGGCCTGACCGCCCAGGCCATCGCGCGCTTCCCTGAGAACGATAGGAACGGCCCGTGGTTCACGTCCGTCCAGCTGGTCACCGCGCTGACCAACGGCCGGGAACAGGAAGTTCGCGATCTTCTCGCTAGGCCTCAGGCGGCGGATGTCTGGGCCAGGTGGACAGTGCTCCAGGCCGAGGTGCTAGCCGGGCGGATGGCGCCGGGCAGCGGGGAGCTCGCCTCCTTCGCGGCCGGACTGGAGTCGGACGCGGACAACCAGGACACCTTGGCCGAAGTTCGCCGCGTCATGGGACAGTACGACGCCGCCGACGACGCGATTGCTCGCGCCGAGCGGGAAGCCACGCCGATCCCTGCCCGGCGCGCGGTCCGGGAACGGGCGCAGACGGCGCTGCTGCGCGATCCGTCCGGTGACGGGGAAGCCACGCAGGCCGAGCTGCTCCGCACCGATATCTCGCCGAGCAACCTGCTGGAGGCCATCCACCTGGACCTGCCGTTGTTCGAGATGCTGGTTCCCGCGGTCAGGCCGGCCGCCGCGCGGCTGCGGCGGGTCGCCGAGTCCAGGCTGGCGGAGCTGAAGCGCTTCCCGCCGAAGATGACCGAAGACTTCGCCCTCGCCGACAACCGGTCCAGCCGCGCGGCACTGACCAGGCATCTGCTGGGACTGGCCGAGCCGTGGTTTTCCGGTGACTGGGCATCGCTCGCGGAGCGGCTGGACGGCCTCGACACCGGGACAGACGCCACGGGCGAGGATGACTTTCTCCCTGCCGCGCTCGATGAGGCTCGCCGTCAGGTGGCTTGCCGGATCGTGCGAGCCGTGACGCCGCAGCTGCTCGACAGGAGCCTGGCGGGGGACGACGTGGACCACTGGGCCGGGCGGGTCGAGCGGTGGAGCACGCTCCTGGACGAGGACGACCTGCGCCGGGCGCGCGTGGCGCTGTGGTGGGCGGCGAGGGACGGCGACCGCCGGCAAGCGTACCGGGCCGCCATCTCCGACGAGGCCTCGGCGTCGGCGGCTGCGGAACAGCTGGCTGTGCGTTTCGTATCGCTGGCCACCGGGGGCGACATGGCGTCCGCGCGCGAGGCCTACCTGGCGGGCACGGCGTTCGCCGGCGGGCCGGCGTTCGGCGACCTGGTGGCCACGGCGATGACGTCGGCCGGAGACTACGCGCCGACGATCGCCGGGCTTGACGCCGTAGGCCCGGATGCGGCGGCGGCTCCCGAAGTGCGCCGCGATCTCGCCGCCACTCGCGACCGGGTCATCGCCCGGCTGGAGGAACTGCTGGGCCTGCGTCCGCCGGAGACAGCCGCGGAAGCGCCGACGGTCATCCCGGTCAGGGTAGATCTGGGCACAGGTCTCGTCCCCCTGGTCGACCCGGCACAGGACGGCAACGTTTTCCTGGGCCGGCTAGTCCCGCGGTTGAAGGACCGCGTGTATGCGACCACGGGGGTCCGCCTGCCGGGGATCAGGCTGCGGCCGAACGAGGCACTTGACCCGGACCAGTTCGTGCTGGAGGTGGACGAGGTACCGGCGGCGCGCCGTTCCGTCCCGCCAGACGGCGAGTTCGTCGTGCGGGCTGCCGGCCCGGCGGACCTTCCGTCCGCCGGAGGGCTGGCGGCGGGAGACTGGCCCTTCCTGACTCGCTTCCATCCCCTAACCGGGGAGATCGGCTTCTGGGCCATCACGGCCGTGGACGGGAAACAGCCGGACGGGCAGGATCCGGACGCGGCGCGGCCAGCCGGAGAGCAGCCCGGCGAGCCGGCCGAGGAGCAGGTCCGGCTGTCGTCGGCCCAGTTGCTGGCGCACGCAATCGAGCTGGCGCTGCGGCCCCGGCTGGCCCGGTTCCTCGGCCTGCAAGAGGTATCTGACCTGGTGGACAGGTGGAGCAGCATCGAAGACCCGGATGAGATAGCCGCCGTGGTGCCTGACCTGGACGCGCGGCTGGCCCTGACCTGGGTGCTGCAGGCCACCGTCGATGACGGCCTGAGCATCGCGCCCTGGCGGGACGTTCTCGGCGCCATTCGCGGCGCCGGCGGCCTAGGGGCGCCCGTGCGGACGCTGGCCGACGCCATCCGGGCACGGCAGCCGCGCGAGCTTCTGGAAGCGCCCGGGCTGCCGCGGGTGCGGATTCCCGCCGAGATCGAGCGCGCCGTGGTCGACGGGATGGCCACGGCCGCTGACCGGCAAGGGCTATCCGGGCAAGCCCGGCACCAGCTGATGACCTGGGTACGCCAGCACGCGGCCGAGCATGGCCCGCTGCTCGCACTGGTTACCAGCGGCCCTGCAGCGCGCGCCGCAATCAGCGAGATCGTCCGCGGTGAGTTCGAGTTCACGCAGACGCTGTGCGAGCCGGAGGCGGCATCATGACCGTGACGGTCTGCCTCGCCGGGAAACTGTGGCGCCAGCTGGCGCCTGATCCAGCCGCTGTAGCCGAAACCGTCACCTCCGCGCTGGGCGACCTGACTGGGGCGTTGTGGGCCGAAGTGCCCGCCGTGCGCATCGAGCCGGCCGGCCAGGACGACGCGGACCTACCGGTCAGCGTGCATGCGGAGGGCCGCCCGCTCCCGTATCCGGCCGAGTGCCTGTGGCAGGCGATCGCCTATGTACGGTCCGCCGTGCCGACGCCGCTTGGCGCCGAGGAGCTGTCCGCCGGACTGGACGGCATGTCAGAGGCGGAGCTTGGCGAGGTGGTGGCCCTGGTCTGCCATGAGGCAGTCGGCCAGGGTGACGCGTCACCGGGACCGTCCCTGGCCACCGGCGGGCGGCCGTCCGTCGAGCTGTGCCTCGGCCCGGAGCAGTTCAGCTCCCTGCTGATTGACGATCCGGAGGGTAAGGGGTTCGCGACCCTGCGCGAGCAGATCCTCGAGGATCTCGGCATGCCGCTCCCGGATCTGCGGCTGCGCCCCGATCGGTCGCTGCGCCCCGGCGGTTACGTGTTCCGGGTCAACGGCGTGCGATCGGTTCCCCGGATCGGGCTGGCGGCGGACCAGTTGCTCATCATGGGGACTGCAGGCGAGCCGGGGAACGACGGAGCCGACCCGGTTCCGGCAGCCTATCCGGGCACGTGGTGGCAGGCATCGATCGTGCCGCGCGCGTCGCTGGAACTGCTGGAACAGGCTGGCATCAGCACCTGGAAACCGCATGAGTACCTGCAAGCGGATCTCGACGCGACCATCCGTCAGCAGGCAGCGGCCTTCATGACCGCCGAGGTCGCCGAACGGATGATGAACGGCCTGGCCGACGTCTATCCGGCGGTCGGGCAGGCGGCGCGAGACCTCCTCTCGCCAGACCTGCTGGCCACGGTCTTGCGGGATCTGCTGAGCGACGGAATCCCGGTCCGCAACCTTCGCCGGATTACCGAGCTGTGCCTTCGCTATCAGCACGGCCAGGCGGACCCAGCCGTCGGCCTGGTAGGCCGCGTGCGCGCCGGGATGGCGGATGCTATCGCCCGCTCCGCTAGCGGGGGATCGGAAACCATTGCCGTCCTCCTGCTGGATGACCAGACCGAACGGGCCATCGCTGCTCTCGATCCGGTTCATCCCGCCGAAACCGGCTGGCCGCTGGGAGCGCGACTACGCGCGGCCGTGCGTGCTGAGCTGGCTCAGCTGCCTCTAGCAAGATGGCCCCCGGTACTGTTGACCAGCGATGATGCCAGGCTGTCCGCGCATCGCCTATTGACAGCGGCGTTTCCGCAGATGGCCGTCGTGAGCTACTCCGACCTTCCCGGCAACGCCGACGTCCAGCCGGTCACCCGGATCTCCGCGACCGAGCGCGACCACGTCGGCTAGCTCTAGCTCTAGCTCTAGCTCTAGCTCTAGCTCTAGCTCTAGCTCTAGCTCTAGCTCTAGCCCTTGCCCTCGGCGACGAGCCCGGCCGCATGGTCGGGCACGTAGGCCTGCATGTCCCGGGGCACCCGGATGTACCCCCGGGCGGCCGGCCGCGGCGGCAGCTTCAGCGTCGGCTCCCGCACCTGGTGGTAGGGGATCGTGCTGAGCAGGTGGGCCATCATGTTGATCCGGGCGCGCGGCTTTTCATCGCTCTCCACCACGTGCCACGGCGCCTCCGGGATGTCGGTGTGCACGAACATCTCGTCCTTGGCCCGCGAGTAGTCCTCCCACCTGGTGATCGACTCCAGGTCCATGGGCGAGAGCTTCCACTGGCGCATCGGATCGTGCAGCCGGGACTTGAAGCGGCGCTCCTGCTCCTCGTCGCTGACCGAGAACCAGTACTTGCGCAGCAGGATGCCGTCCTCGACGAGCAGCCGCTCGAAGATCGGGCACTGGTGCAGGAACCGGCTGTACTCCTCCTTGGTGCAGAATCCCATGACGTGCTCCACGCCGGCCCGGTTGTACCAGCTGCGGTCGAACAAAGCCAGCTCGCCCGCGGCGGGCAGGTGGTCGACGTAGCGCTGGAAGTACCACTGGGTGCGCTCCCGTTCGGTCGGGGCCGGCAGGGCGACGATCCGGGCGACGCGCGGGTTGAGGTACTGGGCCACCCGCTTGATCGTGCCTCCCTTGCCGGCCGCGTCGCGGCCCTCGAAGATGACCACGATCCTGGCGCCCTCGGCGCGCATCCAGTCCTGCATCTTCACCAGCTCGCCCTGCAGGCGGAGCAGCTCGGTCTCGTAAAGCTGCTTGGGTAGCTTCTGCGTGCCGTTGAGCGGCTGATCTGACTTCTTGTCCTGCTCCTTGGCGTCCTTGACCTTGCCTGGCATACCCGAGTTTCTCCCTTGTCCGGCCCGCCGCCGGCCCTGTCGCACGGTCCGCGGCCCTGCCAGCAATGTCGGCCTCCCCTGTTAGCATGGCCGGCGTGAGTGACGACGAGCTTTACCGTCAGTATGAGACCGTCAACCTGTATCGTCGCGGTCCGGGGGCCAAGATCGAGCTGAACCGCCCCGGGCGGATGAACGCGTGGAGCGCTCAGTTCTCCGCCGACCTGCGCGCCGCGATCGAGGAGGTCGCCGGCAACCCCGAGGTCCGGGCGATCCTCATCACTGGTGCCGGGCGGGCGTTCTCCAGCGGCGCCGATCTGAAAGAAGCCACCGAGCAGGCCGGGGACGGCACGGTGGACGTGTACAAGATCCTCATCGAGCGCTACCACCCGCTGATCACCGGCATCCGGCGGATGCCCAAGCCGGTCATCGCCGCGGTCAACGGGCCCGCGGCCGGGATCGGGCTCTCCCTCGCGCTCGCCTGCGACCTGGTGGTGGCGGCCGAGTCGGCGTACTTCTCGCTCGCCTTCGTCAACATCGGGCTGGTGCCCGACGGCGGATCGTCGCTGTTCGTGCCGTCCCGGGTGGGCTTCGCCCGGGCCGCGGAGCTGGCCATGCTGGGGGAGCGGCTCGACGCCCGCAAGGCCCTGGACTGGGGGCTGATCAACCGGGTCTGGCCGGACGAGGAGTTCGCCGGGGAGGCCGCCAAGCTGCTCGACCGGCTCGCCTCCGGCGCCACCAGGTCGTACGCGGGGACCAAGCGCCAGCTCAACCAGTGGCTGTACCAGCACATGGACGCCCAGCTGGAGTTCGAGGCGGGGATCCAGCGGGAGATGGCCGCCTCCGGCGACTTCGCCGAGGGGCTGGCGGCCTTCGCCGAGAAGCGGCCGCCCCGGTTCACCGGCGCCTGACCGGGCCGACCCGAGGCCGCAGACCTCAGACCCGGGCGATCGTGGACACGGCTCAGCTCGAACGGGTCTACCGGGCCGAAGCGCCGCGGATCACCGCCGCGCTGGCCGCGCGGATCGGTGACGTGGGCCTGGCCGCCGACGCCGTGCAGGACGCGTTCGTCGAGGCCCTCGAGCACTGGCAGGATGGGCCGCTGCCGCCCAACCCCGGCGGGTGGCTGGCCACCACGGCCCGTCGCAAGGCCGTCGACCGGCTGCGCCGGGCCCGGGTCGGCCAGGAGAAGCTGGCCCTGCTCGCGGCGACCGCCACCGGCACCTGCCCCGAAGCCGGCGACGGCGACGGCGGCGACCAGGCCGACGACGAGCTGCTCGGCATGATCTTCGCCTGCTGCCATCCCGCGCTGCCGCGCGAGTCGCAGATCGCGCTCACCCTCCGCGCCGTCTGCGGCCTGACCACGGCCGAGATCGCGACCGCCTTCCTGGCCGGCGAGCCCGCGATGACCCAGCGGCTGCTGCGGGCGCGCAAGGCCCTCCGCAAGACCCGCGCGGACCTGCGCGTCCCCGACCCCGACGAGCTAGGCGGCCGGCTGGCCGAGGTGCTGGCCGTGGTGTACCTGGTCTTCAACGAGGGCTACCTGGCCAGCGCGGGCCGGCAGCCCGCCCGGCGGGACCTGGCCGCCCAGGCCGTGTCGCTGACCAGGCTGCTGCACCGGCTGATGCCGCGCGAGCCCGAGGTCCTCGGCCTGCTGGCCCTGATGCTGCTGCACGAGTCCCGCGCCGCCACCCGGTTCGACGGGTGGGGCCGCATGGTCCGGCTCGCGGACCAGGATCGCACCCGCTGGGACGCCCAGCTGATCGCCGAGGCCACCGGGCTGCTCGACCGGGCGCTGACGCTACGTGCACCCGGTCCCTACCAGGTCCAGGCGGCCATCGCCGCGCTGCACGCCGAGGCGCCTGACTACGACCACACCGACTGGCGGCAGATCCGGATACTGTACGACCGGCTGCAGGCGCTGACGCCGTCGCCGGTGGTGCTGCTCAACCGGGCCGTCGCCACCCGCTACGTGGTCGGCCCCGAGGCCGCGCTGGCCGAGATCACTCCCCTCGCGGCCGAACTGGACGGGTACCGGCTCTTCCACGCGCTGCGCGCGGGCCTGCTGGCCGGCCTTGGCCGCGACGACGAAGCCCGCGCTGCCAGCGAGCGGGCGCTCGCGCTGGCCGGCAACCCGGCCGAGCGCGAGCTGCTCGCCCGCCGCCTGTCGTTCTGAGGGTTCCGGGCGTTCCCGTCACATCTCCACGACGGGCCGGACCTCGACCGTCATCCAGCCGCGGTCCACGCCCGGCCAGGTCTTGGCGATGTCCACGGCCTCCTCGATGGTGTCGGTCTCCAGGACCGAGTACCCGCCGAGGGCCTCCTTGGTCTCCATGAACGGGCCGTCGGTGACACCGCTGGCGCGGACCGTCTTCGCCGAGGCCGGCGGCGCGAGCTGGTGCCCGCCCTCGAGCAGCTTGCCCGAACCGCCGCCGCCCTTCTCGTACCAGGCCCCGATCTCGGCGTACCAGGCCTGGCCTTCCGCCTCGGACATGTTCCTGGCGGCTTCGGTGTCCAGCAGCAGGATGACGTACTTCACGGTTGCCTCCATTGTCGGCGGGGTGCCACGATGGCGTCCCCTCACTCGGTTCCACGAACGGGGCGGCGCCGTTTCCGACATCGCCCCCAAAAAAATCGCCCGCAAAAAGATCCCGTAAGATATTCAGGCGTTCCGCCCGCTGGCGGTCAGCTTCGACTCCACGGTCAGGATGGCTTCGTAGCGCCGCTGGATGTCGGCCCGGTCGCTGGCTTCCGGCACCGAGCGCTCGCAGGCCCGGTTGATCATGGCCGCCTGCTCCAGCAGCACCCGGCGCTGCCCCTCGGTGGTGGTCTCGGCCATGATCCTGGCCAGCGCCTCGAGCATGCGGATCATCACGGCCGGCGCGCCGAGGCTGGATTGCCTGATCTTCTCGAAGGAGCGCTGCACCAGCCGGTCGTAGGAGGGCTCGGCCGCGATGACCCGGATGAACCCCCGGTCGTCCCGGTGCACGCGCGCCGGATGCCACTGCGCCACGATCGTGCACAGGTTCTCCCCGAGCCAGTCGATGCAGGTCAGCGCCGTGAAGGTGTCGTTGACCGCGGCGGACAGCGCGCGCAGTGCGATCTCCACGAGCTGGTCGACGCCGAACGACACATCCTGGCTGAGGGTCCGGTACGAGCCGACGATGTGCGCCCGCCCCAGCGCCTTCCGTATCACCGGCGCCGCCTCCGGCGGCCAGACGGTCGCGAACCGGTGCCCGCGGACGAGGAAGTGCCCGGGCCGGTGCTCCAGGTTGATCACCGCGTCCGCCTTGGTGGCCAGCCGGACCAGCTTCTGGTGCTGGATGAACTGCAGGTACCCGCTGGCCGGGGCGAGCAGCACGGCGCCGCCCGCCTCGGCCCTGGCCACCAGTTCCACCGCGGCCGGGCCCGCCTTCGGGTGCGGCTCGGGGTTGCCGCTGCCCTGCTCCCTGATCGCCTCGGCCAGGTCGGCGGCGATGCTCGCGATCACCTGGGGCAGCTGGATCGAGACGGCCGTGTGGTGGATGAAGTAGATCAGCACGGCCAGGTCGACGACCATCAGCCCGAGCGTGACCGTCACGCTGATGTGCGGCACGAACTCCCCGTGCGATCCGACCCCGATGGAGGCGAGCACCAGCACCGAGTAGACGAACGTCGCGACGAACGTGCCCAGGGTCACCTGGGTGCCGCGGTCGCGGATGAAGTTCCGCAGCATCCGCGGCCCGAACTGGGTCGAAGCCAGCGTCAGGGTGACCAGGATGATGGAGAAGACCACGCCGACCACGGTGATGATCGCGGCGGCGATGGTGGTCAGGATCTGCCGGGCCGCGTCCGCGCTCCCGCTGATCACCCAGCCAGGCACCGTGAACTCGCCGCGGTAGGCGGCACGGTCCGCGATGAGCGTGCCGATGAACAGCACGATGGCGGCCGCCACCTCGAGGGCGGGCACGTACCACAGGCTGGTACGGAGCACCTCGCGACGCCAGTGCGAGCCCAGCCCCGATGACAGAAAGCCGCGGTACATGCTCGGAATCTTGTCATGACAGCAGGGCTGGCGTTAGATGGTGCCACCATGCCGCGTCCGCTCGCTCACCTGGCCAATCTCGATCTGAACCTGCTCGTGGCGCTGCGCGAGCTGCTGCGCGAACGCAGCGTGACGCGCGCCGCCGAACGGCTCGGCGTGACCCAGCCCGCGGCGAGCGCCGCGCTGTCCAGGCTCCGTCGGCACTTCGGCGACGAGCTGCTGGTCAGGGACCGGGGCGAGTACACGCTGACCGCGCTCGGCGCCCAGCTGGCCGAACAGGTGGGCGCGGTCTGCGATGCCGCGGAACGGCTGTTCGCGGCCACCGCGGATTGGGAACCGGCCACCTCCGAACGCGAGTTCACGCTGGTCATGGCCGACTACACGATCGTGGTCATGGGGGAGGTCCTGTCCCAGGCCATCGCGCGGGCCGCGCCGCGGGCCCGGCTGCATATCCGGCTCGTCCGGGAGTCGCTGTCGGCGGAGTACGCCGAGGGCATCCGGTTCATCGACGGGCTGGTCGCGCCGTCCACGCACGGCTTCGCGCTACCGGACACCCGCTCAGCCGAGCTGTTCCGGGACCGCTGGGTGTGCCTGGCGGACGCGCGCAACCCGGCTCTGGACGCGGGCCGGCTGCGGCTCGAGGACCTGGCCCGGCTGCCCTGAGTGGCGCCGTACTACCGCAGCTCGCCGAACCCGTCGGCGGCGCCGATCATGTACCAGCTCGCGCTGCTCGACATCCGCCCGCGGATCGCCGTGCGGGTGGAGAGCTACCTGGCCGTGCCGTACTTCGTGGCCGGGACGGACCGGATCGCGCTCATGCAGGAACGGCTGGCCGCCCCGCTGGCCGGCCGGATGGACCTGCGGGTGCTCGAGTGCCCGGGCCAGCCCGAGCCCATCGCCGAGGCCCTGTGGTGGCACCGGCAGTACGAGGACGACACCGCGCACGCCTGGCTCCGCCACCTCATCACCGAAACCGCCCGCCGTCTCTGACCAGCGGGGTTTTCTACCTAACGGGTAGGGTGCACGCCCCCTGAACCGTCCCCCGATTCTGGGCTGGCCTGGCTGAACCGGCGGCCCCAGTCGCGGATCCGGTCGAGCAGTTCGGGCGGGGAGAGCACGCGGAATTCCGCGCCGATGACGCCGAGCGCCATGGCGGGCCAGTCCAGCGAGTCGGTGGTCATGCGCAGTCGGCAGCTCGTGGCGCCGATGTCCTCGACCGCGGCCCAGCGGCCGACCCGCTCGCGCACGGTCGCGGCCGGAGCCTCGATGAGGACCTCGACCTCGTATCCGGTGGCGACGTTGCCGATCCCGGCGCGGACGAACTCGGCGGCGTCGGCGGCGGGCAGTTCGCGGGGCCGGAACCGCGTGCCGGTGCTCTGCGGCGCGGTGAGGCGATCGAGCCGGAAACTGCGCCAGCCGTGGCGGACCAGGTCGTAGCTGACCAGGTACCAGCGGCGGCCGAGCAGGACCAGGCGATGCGGTTCGACGTGCCGGCTGGTGTGCTGGCCATCGGCCGCGGTGTAGGAAAAGCGGAGCCGTTCGCTGTCCCGGCAGGCCAGCGCGACGGTGGTGAGGATGGCCGGGTCCACGCCCGGCTGGGCCGGGCTGTCCCAGCCGGCCGGCACCGTCATCGCGCCCAGCGCCTCGACCCGGCGCCGCAGCCGGCCCGGCATCACCCGGACCACCTTGGCCAGCGCGCGCATCGAGGACTCCGCGATGCCTTCGACCGCGCCCTGCGCGGCCGCCTGCAAGCCGACGGCCAGGGCGATGGCCTCCTCGTCATCGAGCAGCAGCGGCGGCAGCGCCGTGCCCGCGGCCAGCTGGTAGCCGCCGTCCACGCCGCGCTGGGCCAGGATCGGGTAGCCGAGCTCCCGCAGCCGGTCGATGTCCCGGCGCAGGGTGCGCGGCGAGACCTCCAACCGCGCGGCGAGCTCGGTGCCCGGCCAGTACCGGCGTGTCTCCAGCAGGGACAGCAGCCGCAGGGTCCGGGCGCTGGTGTTCGCCATATCTCGATACTCGCAGAATTCAGGCCAGAAACTGGCCGCTATGCGCTGTAGCGTGGACTCAGACCGAGAGCACGATCCATGAGAGGCGGACACCATGACGACAGGAGAAACAGCCACCAGCGGCCAGGCGGCCAGCGACCAGGCCCTCGCGGGCGAGCGTGCCGACCTGCTGGCGGCACTGGCCTCCAGCCGGCACTTCCTGCGCTTCACCACCCGGGACCTGACCGACGAGCAGGCCAGGCAGCGCACCACGGCGAGCGAGCTATGCGTGGGCGGCCTGATCAAGCACGTGGCGGCCGTCGAGCAGGGCTGGGTGAACTTCATCCTGGAAGGGCCGTCGGCGCTGGGTGACTTCTCCGCCATGACCGAGGACGACATGGCCCGGTGGGGTGATCAGTTCCGGCTGCTGCCCGGCGAGACGCTGGCCGGCGTGCTGGCCGGCTACGCCGAGGTGGCCCGCCGGACCGACGAGCTGGTCGCGAGCCTCCCCGACCTGAACGTCGCGCACCCGCTGCCGAAGGCTCCCTGGTTCCCGCCCGGCGAACGACGGTCGGCCCGCCGGGTGTTCCTGCACATCATCGCCGAAACCGCGCAGCACGCCGGCCACGCCGACATCATCCGCGAGTCCCTGGACGGCGCCAAGTCCATGGGCTGATCCCGGCCGGGCTGACCCTGGGCGCGAGGCACGTTTCCACGGTTAGCGGCTTGTGCAGTCTTTCACAAGGCGTCGGCGTCCCGGACAACGTCGTCGTGGTCGATCCCGGCCCGGATGGCCGGATCGACGCGATCCGGCTCATCCGCAATCCCGACAAGCTCGCTCACCTCACGCCAGGCTGAGCCGTCCCGCATAAACCGCATTCATGCCGGCCAGACAATTCTTTTGTTTGCCACCCCGGCCCGGCCGAACCTAGCGTCAGCCCAGGACACCAGGCAGGAGCGTTGATGCCGCATCCGCTGACCGAGCTCAAGCTCACCGAGGTCACCCGCCCGGCAGCCGAACCCGCCCACGAGATCAGCGCTGACGTGTGCGTGGTGGGCGCCGGGATCGCGGGCCTGTCGGCGGCCATCGAGTCGGCCCGGCTGCACCGGGACGTGGTGCTGGTCGACTCGCTGCCGCTCATCGGCGGCCAGATGGTCCATTCGCTGATCGGGCTGTTCTGCGGGGTCTTCGGCAACGGCCCGGAGTACCGCCAGCTTACCCACGGGATCTTCGACGACATCGTCCGTGACCTGGGCCGGACGAATGACCTGCATTTCCAGCGCGGCCACACGATGACCGTCTACTACGACGAGGTGGTCCTGGGCCGCTGGCTGGAGCGGGCCATCCGGAGCCTCGAGATAAGAACCGTCCTCGGCACCGTCCTGCAGCAAGCGAAATTCAAGGACCGCCGGGTCGAAAGCATCGACCTGGCCTCCCGCTACGGCAACGTCACCGTCGAAGCGCAGGGCTTCGTCGACGCCAGCGGCGACGCCGCGCTGACCTGGCAGGCCGGGCTGCCCTGCCGGGTTCCCGAGCGCCCCATCTACGGCTCCCAGCAGGTCATCGTGGAGCACGTGGACGAGGCCCGCAAGCCCGATATGGGCGAGATCGACGCCGTGCTGGCCGCCAGGGGCGAGGAGCACGGGCTGCTCCGCCGCGGCGGCCTGGCCTTCTTCTTCCCCGGCCGGGGCACCGCGGTGCTGAACGTGACCCACATCGAGGCGCCCCTGGACCCCATAAACGCCTCCCGGGCCCAGTTCGACGGGCGCGACCAGGCCGACCGGGCGATCGCGCTGCTGAAAACCGAGTTCCCCAAGGCGTTCGGCGAGGCGCGGGTCCGCGCCTACGGCTACCCGGGACGGCGGCAGACCCGCTGGATCAAGGGCCGCCATCAGCTGACCACCGAGGAGGTCAGAGCCGGGACCAGGTTCGACGACTCAGTAGCCCGAACCGCCTGGCCCATCGAGCTCCACGACCGCTCCGACGGCTTCGTCTGGGAGATGTTCGGCCCGGACCACGTGCACTACGTGCCGCTGCGCGCGATGACCCCGCCGGGCGCGGACAACCTGGTGGCGGCGGGCCGCTGCGTGGACGGGGACGCCGCCGCGCTGTCCAGCGTGCGGGTCATGGGCCCGTGCGCCGCCATGGGCGCCGCCGCCGCCCACGCGCTCGACCTGGCGGCCGGCTCCGGCCCGGGCCAGGCCAGCGTGCACCACGTCGACCTGGACCAGCTGCGCCAGCGGCTGGCCGCCAACCTGGACTGAGCCGAGACATGATCCTCACCGACGACGAGAAGCGGATGCGGGACGGCGCCGAGGGCGCCGCGGTGGCCGCCGCGATGGACCTGCTCATCCGCTACGGCGACGCGCTGGCCTGCGACCGGCTGTGCGACGTGCGCAACGTGGCGGGCACCATGACCCAGCCGTCCCCGGTCAAGGAGCGGCTGGTCGCCCAGGGCGGCTGGGACAAGGCGTTCGCGGTCATCAACCTGGACTGCGACGAGGACATCGAGGTGCCCGCCATGCCCGGCTACGCCGAGGGCGAGGCCCTGGTCTCGCCCGAACCCATCTCCGGCTGGGGCGGAATCGACCCGGCCCAGGGCCGGATCATCGAGCCGAGGCACATACTGAACGGACTGGCTTTCCGTGGCAAGGTCCTGGTCTTCCCGTCGGCCAAGGGGAGCTCGGGCTGGTCCGCGCTGTTCCAGAGCACGCGCCTGCTTGGCACCGCGCCGGCCGCCATGATCATCGCCCGCATCAGCACCAAGTCGGCGCTCGGCGCCGTGGTCACCCGGCCGCACCGTCGGGCAGAACCTGGCCGGTGTCACGGTGGCCGACGAGGAGGTCATCCGCCCGCCGGAGCGCGCCCTGGGGCGCCGGCCCACGATCGTGCTGATCCGCGGCAGCCTGGCCCCGGACGGCGGGATCGTGAAGCTGGCCGTGGCCGACGACCGCAGGCTCGACTTCGCCGGCCCCGTCGCAGGAGCGCGGCTGGCTGTCCATCTACCAGCGCCTGGTCCGCCCCCTCCCCGAGGGCGCCGTGCTGCGAGACCCGGCCCAGCCGGGAAACTCAGAGCGGGAGCCCGGCCTCCAGCAGGGCTAGGGCCTGGTCGATCCGCTGGAACATGTCGTCGATGCTCTGCCGTTCGCGGGACCAGCCCTCCCACGGCATGGTGATCGACATGATGACCCCGATGACCGCCCCGCCCGCGGCGCGGACGGCCAGGTCGTCCGCTGGCCGCCCGGCCCGCTTGGCCAGCGCCTCGCTGATCACCGCGATCGTGCGGGCGAACTCGTCCATGGCCCGGGCCCGGACCTCGGGCACGGTCATGGTGAGCATGGTGGTCTCCTGGAGCAGATCCAGGTCGGCCTGGGTGTAGGAGACGAACATCTGCCGGGCGGCGGCGCGGACGGCGGCGATCGGGGCGAGTTCGGGCGGCTGCTGCTCGAGCGCCTCGATCATCCTGATGTCCATGTCGTCCTGCAGGACGACGTCTTCCTTGGTGGGGAAGTAGCGGAAGAACGTGCTCGGCGACACCTCCGCCGCGGCGGCGATCTGCTCCACGGTGGTGCGTTGGTAGCCGTTCTCGCGGAAGAGCCGGAGCGCGTGCTGCCTGATGGCGGCGCGCGTCCTGGCCTTCTTCCGCTCGCGCAAGCCGCCTGGCTGATCTTGGCTCGTGCCGAGCATCTCCGTCACGCTTCCTTCCGCCCGCGCCAGCCGCCTCGCCGGTCCTGGCTCGCGCCGGGCATTCCCGTTATGCTCCCAATTCTGCCCGTTCCTGGCCGCTTTCATCAGCAGCGCCGGGCACCGCGGGCTCGGCGGCCCCCTCGGCGCGGCGCGGCAGGAACAGGAGCGCGAGGATGGCGCTGACCAGCGCGATCCCGCCGCAGACCCAGAGCATCGTGTCCAGGCCCTGGACGAACGCGTACCGCACCGAGTCCAGCAGCGCCGCCGAGCCGAGCTCGTGCGCCACCGCGACGCCCGCCACCACGCTGCTCTTGGCCGCCGCGGCCGCCGCCGCGGGCAGGCCGGTCACGTCCAGGTGACCGCGGTACACCGAGTCCAGCACGGTGCCGAGGACCGCGACCCCGATGGTGGCGCCGACCTGGCGCATCGCCGAGATCAGGGCCGACCCCGAGCCGCTGCGCTCGGGGGACAGCGCCGACAGCGCCGCGTTCATCGCCTGCGGCATGGCCAGCCCCAGGCCGAAGCCGAACACCGCGAACCAGGCGGCGGCGAATCCGGTGCCGCTGGTGACCGTGGTCGTGGCGCCGACCCCGAGCGTGACCGCCATGAGGGCGAACCCCACCGTGACCAGCACCTTCGCGTTGGCCACGGGCGCGCGCACCTGGCCCTCCACCTTGCGTGGCGAGGCGAGCCGGGTGCCGCCGATCATGCCGATCACCATGCCGCCGATCATCGGCAGCAGCCGCAGCCCGCTGCCCATGGCGTCCGCGCCGCGGACCTCCTGGAAGTACTGCGGCATCGCGAAGAAGATGCCGAACATCGCGAACGAGACCAGCGTCGCCAGCACGGTGCCCCAGGTGAAGCCGGCCGACCGGAACAGCCGGAGCTCGATCAGCGGACGCACCCTGCCCCCGCGGGGGCTTACGCCGTCACCGGGCCGGCTGCGCCCGGTCAGCCAGCGCTCCCAGGCCACCAGGACGCCGAGCACCGCGGCCCCGGCCGCGATGGCGCCCAGCGCGGCGGCGTCCGTCCAGCCGTCTTCCCCGGCCCTGATGAACCCGTAGGTCAGCCCGGCCAGCCCCGCGCTGGACAGGATCACGCCCAGGACGTCCACGTTCGCCCGCTCCGCGCTGCGCGACTCGGGCAGCAGCACCGCCACCGCGATCAGGGCCAGCACCACCACGGGCACGTTGATCAGGAAGACCGAGCCCCACCAGAAGTGGTCGAGCAGGTAGCCGCCGACGATGGGGCCGATGGGGAAGCTGATGAAGGTGGCCGACGCCATCAGCGCGATCGCCTTCTGCCGCTCTTCCGGCGCGAACAGCACCGGGATCACCGAAAGCGACAGCGGGAAGATGGCCGCGGCGCCGATGCCGAGCGCCGCCCGGGCGGCGATCAGCTCGCCCGTGCTGGTCGCGTACGCGCACGCCGCCGAGCTGGCCCCGAACAAGATGAGCGCCGCGAGCAGCACCTTCTTGCGCCCGAGCCGGTCGCCGAGCAGGCCCGCGGGCAGCATCGCGGCCGCCAGCACCAGGCTGTACGCGGCCGAGATCCACTGCAGGTCGCTGATCGAGGCGTGCAGGTCGGTCGCGATCGTGGGCAGCGCCAGGTTGAGCACCGTCAGGTCGAGCCCGACGACGAGCACGCTCGCGGCGATCGCCACCAGCGCCCACCACTTGCGAGCCGGCTTCCCCGCCATGACATTCACACCCCTTAGGCAGTCACACCTTTTTGAAAGTCACCCCCAAAAGTATGCGTCACCCACTTGGCAGTGTCAACCACAATCCGACCACCCCGCCCCGCCCACCCCGCCTCACCTCGCTCACCCCGCCTCACATCGCCCTCGCCTCACTCACCCCGCCTCGCCTCGCCTCGCCTCGCCCTCCGCCTCGCCTCGCCCTCCGCCTCGCCTCGCCCTCCGCCTCGCCTCGCTCACCTCGCCTCGCCTCGCCTCGCTCACCTCGCCTCGCCTCGCCTCGCTCACCTCGCTCACCTCGCCTCGCCTCGCCCTCGCCTCGCTCACCCCGCCTCGCCTCCCCCCACCCCGCTCCGCTGGATCATGATCGTGGCCAGTTTTGGCCCCTATGTGGCCATTTCTGGCCACGATCATGAAGTAACGGGTCTTTTCCGGCCCAGGGACCCCCTGAACGGCATGAACCGGACTTCCAGGGCGCCTGAGCTCAACGCGCTGGAAGTCCGGTTTCACGCCCCTCGGGGCGGGCGAGGCGGATCCGCCGGAGCGGCAGCCCCCGCGGAGGAAGGCTAACCCCGGGGCTAACCCTGGAGCCTGGGCAGCAGGGTGGAGCCGTCGGGGCTGCCGAGGCCCGTGCAGGCATCCCAGCCGGGGCCGGCCGGGTAGGCGCCGTTGTTCCCGCTGGTGATGTCGTGGAAGCCGAGCACGTCGGTGCCGGGCGCCACGCCCGCGTACAACGTCGGCTGGATGAGGCCGAACCGCTGGCCCGTAGCCTGCGCGAGCCGGGCGATCAGCGCCGACCAGAGCGGCGCGACCGCGCTGGTACCGCCCACGACCTGGGCCTTTCCGCCCGAGTAGATCTGGTAGCCGGTCGTCGGGTCGGCGTTGCCCGCCACGTCGGGCACGCCCCGCCCGCCGGAACCGCCGGTCCCGGCCGTGCCCCCGGTCCCGCCAGTACCCCCGGGCGGGTGGTGCCGACGGTGGCTGGCCGCCGTGCCCTCGTCCGGGGCCGCGCCATCGTCCGGGGCCGTGCCCTCGTCCGGGGCCGCGCCCTCGTCCGGGGCCGTGCCCTCGTCCGGGGCCGCGGCCGCGGAGCTGCTGGCCCGGGGCGGCACCCCGGCGTCCGCCTGCCAGGACGGCAGGGCGAACACGTCGCTGACCCCTCCGCCGCCGGCCCCCTCACTGGAGGCCGTCTCGTTCCACACGACTTCCGAGCTGATCACGCCGGTGGACGGGTTCGCGAGCAGCTTGGTCCCGCCGCAGCCCAGCGCGTGCGGGCTGGACGCCGGGAAGTCCACGTGCGGCTGGCCGTCGGTGACGGCGTCGCCGCTGCCGTTGTCGCCGGAGGCCGCGCATACGGTGACGCCCAGCGCGGCGGCGTCGGCGATCGCCGCGTCCATGGCCGAACGTCCCTGGGCGGTCCAGGAATCCTCGGACTGCCCCCAGCTGATCGAGATGGCGATGGGCGCCGGGCTGGCCTGCGCGGCCTCGGAGATCGCGTCGACGAAGCCGCTGTCGCTGTTCGGCGCGAAGTACACCACCTGCGCCGCGCCCGGCGCGGCGGCACCGATGACGTCGATGTCCAGCGCGACCTCCACGTCGGCCCCGTTCGGATCCGAGCCGGGCGCGTTGGACGCCCCGTCCACGCTGGCCGCGGTGATGGTGGGCACCGGGATGCCGAGCCCGCCGAAGTAGGTGTCCAGATCGCTGGTGGAGAAGCCGCCGCCGAGCTCGATGACGGCGACCGTCTGGCCGGCGCCGGTGGTCCCGGCCGGGAACTGGTAGATGCCGGCCACCTGGTTCGGCGCGTACGAGGTGCTGCCCGAGGCCGCGGCGGGGGCGGCCCCGCGGGCCCGGAAGTGCGGCCGCGCCTGCGGCCTGGTGTCCAGGCCGAGCACGGCGATCACCACGCTGTCCAGCGGGTCGGGCACGAATAGCGGGCCCTCGCGGTAGCGATGCGTCACGGTCCGGTGCCCTTTCGGGTCAGGGCTGCTGACCTGCTGCAACGTGACGCCGAACGCGCTGGACAGCGCGGCGATGGTGCCCGCCACCTTGACCCGGCGGGTGGCCGGGTGGACGGCCGTGATCTCCAGGCCCAGGCCGGTGAGGGTCTGCCGGACGAGGTCCACGTCGGCCGGGTCGGCCCCGTACCGCTCGGCCAGTTCGTGGGTGGTCAGCACGGTGGGCCCGGCGATGACGTCGGCCGGAAGCTCGGCCCTCCGGCGCAGCACCAGCGTCAGCTCGGCCCGCTCGGAGGTGTCCAGCTCGCCGGCCGGGACCGCGTCCGCCAGCGGCGCGCGCTCACTGCCAGGCAGTGGCACCAATGGATATGGTTCGTCAGGCATGGTCAGCTCCCGCTTAGGTAGGCGCCGGGGGGCAGCAGGCATTCCGCCCCCGCCGGGCGAATCGCCGTACGCCAAGCGCGCACCGTCGCCCGTTCGGCCTAATTATTCATCCGAACGGGCGTAGATGGCAGCCTCACGGATTGCTTTAACTCGTCCGGGGCGTACTTTAGGCGCAAATGTACGATATTCCGGGAAATTATTCCTGTGTGCTTACGGGCGCAGAAAAGGCGGGCACGATGCGATGCCCGGGCCGGCCGGGCCGCCGGGTCCCACCGCAGGTAGGCGTGCTGGTCGTTCAGCTCGGTCATCTCGGCGCCGAGCTGGCTCGCCGCGTTCTGGACCACTGCGCGCAGCGGCACCGGCAGTCCCGGCCGGAGCCGGTGCCGTAGCATCCGTGGTCGGGGGGGAGGCGGGCGCCGCTGCGCAGGATCACGGCCGGCCGGCCCCCGGGCGTGCCGGTGGCGGCCGGCGCCATGGCCGCCGTGAGCGCCTCGGCGTCGGTCCGGCCGCCGGTGCGGCCGGTCCCTGCCGGCTCGGCCGGGCGCTCACGGGCCGCGCGGAGCCGCTCCGCCGCCAGCGGCGGCAGTGAATCCCTCACCCGGCGCAAAATACGCAGGCGCTTACCGGTTCAGTTCAATTCCTATTCGTTAGGGAATTGTAAGAGCTTCTAAAAATCTGCTATTTTCCTGATTTCCTTGGTTATCCCGCGTCATATCTCTAATCTATAACTGGGACGCCGATCGCCAGCTCAGGAGGCCCAGCCTGGAGACAGAGAGGAATCTCCGGTCATGTACAACCCGAATATCCGCGGCCGCCGCGTAAAGCGCGGGTCCCGACGTCTCGCACGGCGGGATCTCGGCTGGCTGGCCGCGCTTGGCGCGGCCGTACCCGTTCTCGCCACCGGCTATTACCTGGCGGCGCCGGGAGCCGGGTCCGTGGCGCCCGCCGCGGACGTGCGCGACGTCCTCACCGGGACCCCCCTGGGGCAGGCGACGCCCCCGGGCCCGCCGGACGTCGGAGGCTGGGGCGAGGGCGGCTATCCCATGGTGGCCGGGTCCGCCGCGGGCGGGACAGGATCCAGCGGGACCGAAGCCGGGAACCTGCCGGGCGCAGGCGCCGCGGCCGTGACCAGCGTGGCCAGCGCGAACTGGGCCGGCTACGCGGCCACCGGCGCGGCCGGCTCCTTCACCAGCGTCTCGGCGTCGTGGGCGCAGCCGGCCGTCGCCTGCGGCACGGCCAGCACCTTCTCCTCCTTCTGGGCGGGCCTCGACGGGGACGGCACGCCGACGGTGGAGCAGACCGGGACGGAGGCGGACTGTGCCCGCGGTGCCGCCTCCTACCAGGGCTGGTACGAGATCTTCCCGAACGCGCCGGTGTTCTTCCCGAACCCCGTGCAGCCAGGCGATGCCATGTCGGCGTCCGTGGTGTCCGGCGGCGGCGGGACCTTCACGCTGACCCTCAGCGACGCCACCCAGGGCTGGACGCAGACGACCCAGCAAGCCGAGCCGGCGGCCCAGCTTGGCTCGGCCGAGGTCATTGCCGAGGCGCCGAGCAACGGCACGGTGCTGCCACTGGCGGACTTCGGCACGGTCGACTTCGCCGGCGTCACGGTCGGGGGCGCCCCCATCGGCGACAGCGCGAACCTGAGCGAGCTCACCATGGAATCCGCCGGAGGCGCCGTGCTGGCCACCCCGTCGGCGCTGGCCGACGGCGGCAGCGCCTTCTCGGTCACCGCGGACACCGGGATCCCCGCCGCGGGCGGCTCCGTCCCTGGCAGCGCGGCCCCGGTGCCCGGGATCGACCCGGCCGGCCTGGGATCAGGGGGTGGTGGTGGCGGCGCCAGCGACGGCGGTGGCCGGCGCCACCACCACCACGTTCTCGGGTTCTAGGCGCTCACGGCTCCCCGGGGCCCCCGGGGAGTGGTCGTGGAGCCCATCTGACGGGCTCTCCAGGTGGCCCGGCGCCGGGAGAGCCGGGTCCCGGCGATGATGACGCACGCCAGGATCAGCGGCGGCAGGTAGAGCAGGGGCAGCGAGGACGGGATGATGGCCGGGGCGCCGGGCGGCCCGAACAGGTCGCTGGCCAGTTTCTCCTGCCACAGGACGGCGTAGGGGATGACCGGGATGGCCAGCAGCGCGAGGACCCGGCGGCTGACCGGGGCGCGCAGGCAGCCGAGCGCCACGACGCCCAGGACGCCGGCGATCAGCAGGTCGGCGGGCAGCCCGGCCACCTCGCCGCCGAAGCCGGACGACGCGGAGGACGGGTAGCCCAGCCACGCGCTGCCGCCCACGCTGAACCCGCCGAGGATCAGGGCACCCGCGCCGACCAGCGCGGTGCCCTCCCGGGTGAGCAGGGCCAGGCCGCGGTCCGGTCCCGGCGAGAGCAGCAGCGCCGCCGCGGCCGTGCAGGCGAGCAGGACGATGAACGCCACGGCCGGGCTCGCGTACCCGTTGAAGGTCGGGATAGACCCGAAGACCCCGGCGGCGACCTGGCCGATCGCGGTGGCCAGCGCGCCGATCCCGGCCAGCCAGCGCAGCCGCAGGAAGGCCAGCAGGGCGACCGCGGGCGCGCCGCACGCCAGCGGCAGGTCGGCTAGGCCGAGGGCCGCGCTGAGCCGCCAGTCCGGATGCCTGGTGATGCTGCTCGCCACGGCCTGCGGGATGTGGAATTCGGCCAGCGCGGCCACCAGCAGCAGCAGCGGGGCGACCACGCTGACCACGGCCAGGGCGTCGCTCCAGCGCTGGTCGCGCACCGTCCAGGAGAACAAGCGCGCCCGCCGGATACGGTTCAGCGCCATCCGGCCGCGGATCCGGGCCGCGCCGGCGATGAGGTCCGCGCTGTCGGCCGTGTGCTGGCCGAAGCGCAGCGCCCAGGCCACCGGCTCGGGCGCCCGGACCCGCGCGTCATCGGCGGCCGCGGCGAGCAGCACGCCGACCATCTCCTCGGCGTGCTCACGCCGGTGGTCCTTCGGGTACAGGGCTAGCAGCCGCCGGTACCGCTTTTCCATCCGCTTGCGCCGGTGCTCGAGCCGGAGCCGGACGTGCCGGCCGGCTCGGCTGTCCCTGACTTCCGCGCTCTTCATGCGGCGCCCCCGGCCAGGCCCAGGCGGCTGGCGGCGACGGCGGCGTTGGCGCGCAGCCTGCGCACCTCGGCCGCGAGTTCTCCGGTGCCCTCGTCGGTGATCCGGTAGTAGCGGCGCAGCCGCCCGTCCACGATCTCCTCTTTGTCGCTCGTGACCAGGCCGTCCGCCTTCAGCCGGTCCAGCGCCGCGTACAAGGTGCCCGCCCGGAGCCTGACCCGGCCGTCGGAGATCCGCGCCACGTCGGTCATGATCCCGTAACCGTGCTGGGCCCCCGCAGCCAGCGCGGTCAAGATGAGGAACGTCGGCTCCTGCATGGACTGCTTGCTCACAGGACCTTGTATATGCCGATGAACGGCACATATCAACTCGGTTGAGGATAACGAACCATGGGTGACCGGTGCCGTACTACTTGTTGCGATTGATGGCCCTGCTGGGTCATGATGAAGCTAAATGACCATCTCGGACCGCGGACAATGGGGCCTGAACAGAAGGGTCACCGCGAAAGGGTGCCGTGCCGCCGCGTGCCACGTTCCGCGACGTGTTCGCGGTCCCCGAGTTCCGGGCCCTCTGGTTCTCTGAGGTTCTCTCCGTGGCGGGCGATCGTCTCGCCCTGGTCGCCCTTACCCTGCTTGTCTTCCAGCACACGGGATCGCCGCTGCTCACCGCCCTGGCCTATGCGGCCGGGTACGTGCCGTGGGTGATCGGCGGCCTGTTCCTCGCCGAAGTGGCGGA
>Ga0335078_10001094_pt1 | contig 41234 bp, 35 predicted proteins | sample Lox_Sample_32_FD_206711 | JGI IMG/M metagenome (GOLD analysis project Ga0335078, IMG submission 206711) | Soil microbial communities from Loxahatchee National Wildlife Refuge, Florida, United States - Lox_Sample_3.2 | ecosystem: Environmental > Terrestrial > Soil > Wetlands | place: USA...
GCCTGCTTCACGATGGCCACAATTTGCTCCACTGAGAACCGCTTGCGCTTCATTGAGCAAAATCCTCCTTCGTCGGATTTTGCCGAAACTCGCTCTCAAACTGGATTAACTTTCGGGGTGCCGATCAGCTGCGCATGCATGCCGATCTGTACCAACCCCTGCTTGTGATTCTGAGCGAGAAGGTCGCGGAAGGACGTGAGGATGAAAGGGCGTTACTCAACAGGTTGTGAACAGCCCGAATGCAGAAGGAGTCGCTTACGCAGCACGAATTCGAGAGTTTGGAGAGCGCACACGATTTTGTAGCACTCCTCGCCGAGACTGTGGCTGGAGCCAAACGAGAGCTTGAAGCTGACATACAGCGAGAATCCCTTCCGTCCCGCCGTCTGGACGCGCTGCGGATAGCCTTGTACAACGTTAGCAGACTCGAAAACCACGTCACTCGAACGAGCAGAATTCTCAACGACCTGCGCAGTCTTCGCCGCCTACTGTTCGAGGAGCGACGGGAGGCAAGCCACGGAGCTAATCGCGACTCGGAACAGGTTCAACAGCCGCACCGCGATGCAACTACGTCACCCGCTAGACTTGATATATAGGAAAAATAAAAATCAATTCCAGACACATGTATTTGTCGTTGTCCTTGCTTTTCGTCAAAAATCTAGGTGCAGAGTCATTGCGAGAGACACCCCGTTATCGAACGCGCGCACAGCGCTCATGTTTCCACACGCTCTTGCCCTTGCGCGCGTCCGATAAAGCACGTACGTCATCCATTCCCTATCCGGTCCGCAGAAAATTCGAGTGGGATTAGAATCATTTAACTTCGATGCTGTCGACTCCCGGAACTCCGTTGGATTCCTGCAAAATCATCGCGCCCATAGGCAACGGCGGCTGCCCGAGTTATACGCGGCGGATCACTCCGTCGGCTCAAAGCCAGATCAGTCGGAGCCCTCCGCGCCCGCGTCCGGACGGATACTCTGATTCACGCGGAAGAAGTTCTTGGGATCGTATTTGGCCTTTATCTGGGCCAGTCTGTCGTAATTATTTCGGTACGTCGCTGCATCAAACATGAGCATGCCGCGGGAGTGAATTACGTGGTCAACGGCGCCCAGTGCCATGCCACGATTCACCTGATAGGCTGTGACCAGGGGTCGCCGCCGAGTTGCCGGCGGATCGCGGCCACCTACGACAAGCACTGCGAGCAGATCGACCTGAGAAAATGAAGCGACGCTGGCTGATTTTGACATTGTTGACCGCAGCGGCCTGGGGGCAAAGCATGACCACTGTCACCGGGCTGCTGGAAGATGTGACCCAGGCGACCGTGACGTCCGGCAAGGTCACATTTACGCTGACCCCATCGTTGGATTCGACCATCTCAGGATTCGCGCGTTTCTCGTCGCAGACAGTAACCTGTCCGATCGCGGCGACCGGAAACATCGTGAGTCTCGCGAATCCCAACACGACCACGACTTCCGGAACGACGAGCCCCGGAACGTCCGTGGTCCTGGCGTCTGCAGCCGGATGGGCGCCGAATCAGAGCATTCTGATTGTCGGGGCCGGCGCCGCTGGGGCAAACTATGTCGGCACGGTAAGCGGAATTGCCGGGACGACGCTGACCATCTCTCCCGCCACCTCAACCTCGGTCAGCGGCGGCGCCCTGGTTTACGACCCGTGCCAGGTCACGATGAATACGGTGCTGAGCCCCCCGGGAACGTTCTATCGCGTGGACGTCTGGCCTTACTCGGTGAAGACGTCAAGCTTCACGTTTTATGCGGTTTTGTCCTCGTATGACTGGTCGACCATCGTGCCCACGCCCACCACCTCGCCGGCGCAGAACTTTGTCGACATCTTTTCGAATCAAACCATCAGCGGCGATAAGACCTGGTCGGGCACGCAGACGTTCAGCGGGCCATTAGCCGGGAATCCTCTGTTCACCGGCGCCCCGCTTGCGGGCCAGTTCAATTCCGCGATTTATGTGGGCGGGGGCATTACCACATGGTCGGGGGGCGATTTGGGGGCGCAGATCAATTCTGCCCTGACCAGTTTCTTTTTACCCAGCGGAGGGACGATCTATATCCTTCCGCCTCCCAGCGCCGGATGCTACGCGATCTCGACAAGCATTACCCTGGTATCGGGCTCGGGCCAGGGCAAAGCCTTCAGCCTGAAAGGCTTTGCGCCGCCGAACATCACCAACGGGGACGTGCCGCAAACGTGCCTGAACTGGACCCCAACGAGCGGGGCCTTGCTGACCATCGATCTCGGAACCGCCGGCAGCGGGCACGGGACGGGCGCCACGGTCAGCGATCTGTTGTTGACCAACGGGACAACCTACACGAAAGGCGGACCCGGCGGAGCGACCACGGCGGACGGGATCGTCTGCGGCACGAACTATTACGGTGTTAGCGGCATGGAGTTCCGCAACGTGACGGTGCGGGGCTTCGACGTTGGATTCCTGTGCCCCAATCCACTCTCTTTCAACTTCGCCTGGTACAACTTCGAGCTGAGTCTCAATAACACACCGTTTTCCATCACCGCGCAAAACGAGGGGTTCGCGATGGATAACGGCTATATCGGGGTCAATGGCAACGGCGGGAACCTGGTCAGTGCCAATGGAACCTTTAATAAAGTTCACTTCGACTCCAACCTTGGAGCGATGACGCTGAGCGGCTCGACTTCCGCCATCGCGCACTTCACCGACGACCATTTTGAAAACTACAACGTCGGGACGAACTCCTGCGGGACCGATTCGGCCGAATATCTCAACTCCAGCAGCATGAGCGTCAGCATCGTCGGCGGCGAGGCCACCGACGACTGCAACACCGGGAGCAATCAGGATTGGTGGTTCAACGTCTACGGGATCTCAGTCGCTGCTCTCGAAATCAGCGGCGCAGGCAGAACGCCCACCAGCGTCTTCAGTCTGAACGATGGCGCGAATTCAAGCATCAAGGTGAATATACCGACGGCCGGCAACTATCTGCAGAACCTGATCCTGCCGAACACCTCCATCCGCGGGCATCTCGAGATCACCGGGCACGGATTGAATCCCCGGCTGGTGAGCTCCGATTTTTACCTAGAACCGGGCGCGACCATCCCCTCCTGTGCGTTTACCAGCGGCGGCGGAACGAGCCCTTCCTGCGCTTTCGATAACAGCGCCAGCAACAGTTCCGGGACTATCATTCTGACGACGGGATCCGGCTCGCCCGGGAGCTCGGGCACCGTGACCTTGACCTTCGGGGCGGGGCTTGGCAAGAACCGCGCCACCTGCGAGTTCGCCGGGAACAACGCGGGGGCGGGGCAATGGGGCGGGCTGGCCACCTTCATGAACAAGACGCCGGGAGTATCGAGCACGGTCTTTCAGTGGACCAATGCCACGAATGCGACGCCGGCCGGGGTGGCTCTGAGCACGGCTACCGCCTATTGGATCGATTACTTTTGCGTTGGCAAGTAAATCCCCGATGCCCGCACAGAATCAGGTAGAAGCCCAATCTCTGACGCGGACCTCCGGCGGCGGGGATCTCGAAAGCCAGCTGCTCCCGTTCTCGCAACTCAAGTACCAGGACCTATCGCGCAACCGCTTTGCCGAAGAACGCGAGTGGTACGCCCCAAGGTCGAGGTACAGACGTCTACAAGCCTCGGCTGCCTCGACTGCGGCCGGATCGCCGACCTCGGTCCCGAGATGGCGGCGCAGCCGGACGCCCCGGCGCCGGGGCAGCAGGAAGCGCCCTGCCCCGCCTCCGGCTCGATGAACACCCTGGGCTAGCAGTCGCAGACCCCGGTCACGACCCAGGTCAAAGAGTTCTCGAAAGGCCGGATCTGCACCGAAGTGCGGCCGATCTTTGAGATTTTCGTCCCCCGGGACTGCCAGAACCCGAACCTGGCGCCCGTGGTGCGGCACCGCTACCCGCGCTCGTACGTTTCGCCCACCTCCGGCATGCTATAGCCATACGTAGTAAACGAGCGACGGGCCGAGCGTTACGAGCAACTCGAGTTCCTGCTTGTCGCGTTTAGCGGTTTCTGGAAAATCGCGGCAAAGCCGCAGTGCACGCCGTATCAAGTCCGCCGCTTCCGCGTCCGCGAACCGTTGCTTCGCTACCGAAGCGGCGGCGCCATAATAGCGAATCGCTTGTTCCGCCATACCCGCCGCTTCGTAATGCGCGGCCAGCCATCCGCTGACGCCTTCGAGGTCAGACGCATACAGTTCTTCTAAAGCGCGAGCTACGCGCCGGTGCAACGACCTCTGGCGTATGGGACTCAATTCCGAGTAAGCCACCTCGCGCAAGAGATCATGCGTGTAATCGTAGGTTCCTGCTCCCTGCCCGTCGATGATGCGCCGCTGCCACAATTCTTCCAAGGCGCGAGACAGGCTGTCCTCGTCCCAGTCGGTGGCTTTGGCGAGCAGATCAAGAGAGAACGGGCGACCGATGGTGGCGGCGAGCCCCGCCAATTCGTAAGCCGGTGGCGACAGCTGCGCCAGACGGGCCGTGATCACGGCTTGCACACGCGGTGGCACCGAACTCTTCGAGGCCTGATCTTCGAGTGAGGCGCGCACACTCTCCACTACGAAGAGAGGATTTCCTTTGGTCGCTTGATAGAGTCCCCGCAGGAATGTGGGATCGCATTCCCGCATGGCAATCTGGGCGGCAAGCGCGGCGGTCTCCTCCAGGCTCAGCGACGCAATCGAGAACTCTGACAATTGGCCGGACTGGCGCAATTCGCGCACTCGGCCGGCCAACGGATGATCTCTCCCCGTCTCTTCCGGACGTACGTGCCAAGTAACAAGATGCGTTCGGCCGCCCCGGACCGAAACAGGGAATGCAGCCATTCGAATGAATCGTGATCGCACCACTGCAGGTCGTCGATCAGCAGTAACAGAGGCTTGGGCACCTTGCGGAACACGGCATTCAGGGCTTCATAAAAATGAAGCCGTTGCCAGCTCTCAGTCAGAGGTTGGGGAGGGGCAATCTCCGGTTTTTCAACCAGGATCTCCGGCAGCACGCGCGCCAATTCAGCGAGCTGGGGCTTAGACAGCTGTGCTCGCACGGACCGCAGCGGCTCCGCTCGCAGCCACTCGGCCGAAGCTTGGCTGGCCGCCTACATTGTATCTGTCGCATTCGAGCCGGATGGGATGCGTGGACTCTATGAGCGGGTGTTTTGTAGAATTGCGGATCATTTCCAGGCGCATCACGAGAAAACGTTTTGAGGGCCTGAATAACGGCCTTGGCAGCGGAGAAAAAATGAAGACTTCGGGCTTGATGGATGGATCGAGCAGTGGTGTGTTTCGAACGAGTCGAGGTTTCGCGTGGAATTCACTGGCACGGACGTCTGGCTACGTGCTGCTAGTACTACTCTTGGGCGGCATTGCAACAGCTCAAAGTGCTTTATTCGTGTTGGAGAGGAAGGGACGGGTCGTTTCTCTGGAGCCGTACGCCGCGAACATTCTGCGGGTCACGATGAGCATCGACAAATCTGCGGCGACCAGCGCTCCGGGCTATGGTTTTGTGGCAAAGCCATCGGCGGAAGGATGGATGCATGAGCGCGATGCGGAAGGCGCCGACGTTTTTCTCTCGTCGAAAATGGTGGTGTGTGTGGGTCCAGGCGATCTTCCGGCCGACAAACTTCCTCAGCCGATGCCGATGGATGCGTTGAATCGCCAGCTGCGCGAACGCTACTTCGGCGGAACCGGCGAGCATGGTCCTTATAACGATGCACTTCTGGTCACGACACCAGACGGCAAGATGTTGCTGCACATGGACACGTGGACGATGGGGCGGGAGCGCGCGGATGTTGCACAGCAAGATGTGGGGCAGGAGGGTTATTCGGTTGCGGCGATGTTCGATTCACCGACGGACGAGCACTATTACGGGCTGGGACAGCAGCAGAAGGGCTGGATGGATCTGCGCGGGCACGAGGTCCGGTGCTGGCATGACTACGGAGCGACTGGGGGCGAGGACGTTTGCGTACCGTTCATGGTTTCAAGCCGCGGCTACGGGCTGGTTTGGGATAACCCTTCAAAGACAAGGGTGGTATTGGGCATTAATCAACGGAATACATGGTCTTCGGAGGTGGGAGATCGGGTTTCGTATTTCGTGATTACCGGGGATACGAGCGACGAAATTTACGAGGGCTATCGGCGATTGACGGGCGTCACGCACATGCTGCCAAAGTCGGTGTACGGATACATCCAGAGCAAGGCGATTTATCCGACTCAGGAACAGGTTCTGGACGTGGCGAAGAAATATCGTGAGAAGAAGTTGCCGCTGGATGTGATCGTCGTGGACTTCCTGAACATGACGAAACAGGGCGAACTGGATCTCGATCCGCAGCGCTGGCCGGATCCAGCGGGGATGAATGGCGAGTTGCATGGAATAGGGGTGAATACGCTGTTGAGCGTGTGGCCACACTTCTCGCGCGACACACAGTTCTACGACGTGCTGCAGAAGAACGGATGGCTGATACATAAGCCGGATGGAACGCCTGATCCGGGTTGGACGAAGGACGTCATTGGCCCGAATCTCGATACAACGAATCCTGAGGCGGCAAAGTGGTGGTGGGAGAAGATTCGTGACCGCTATCTAAAGCCGTACGGATTCGATTACCTCTGGTTGGATGAGACAGAGCCGGATATCGATCCGGCGGGAGATATGTTTGCAATTGGGGCGGGAGTACGGTTCTACAACGTATATCCACTGTTTCATACGGCGTCGGTGTATGAAGGGTTCCGGCGGGATTTTGGAGACAGCAGGAGAGTGATGATCCTGGCGCGGGCGGCATATCTCGGCGCTCAGCGCAACGGCACGGTTTTCTGGTCGAGCGACATTTTCGCCACCTGGGACATGCTGAAACGCTCGATTCCGGCAGGGCTGAATTTTGCAGCCACCGGGCTGCCGTATTGGGATACGGACATCGCAGGATTCTTCTCGCCGGCGATTCCCCCTGACTATCACGCAGAACACAAGCCGCTGATCGATGGCTCGGATGCACGCGAGACAATTGGGAATTATGAAGACTATCCCGAGCTGTTTGTGCGCTGGTTTGAATGGGCCACGTTTCAGCCGGTGATGCGAGCCCACGGGGAACGAGCTCACAACGAGGTGTGGTCCTACGGCAAGCAGGCGAAGCCCATTCTCTCGAAGTATCTGAAGCTGCGATATCAGCTGCTGCCCTATACCTACTCGGTAGCGTATCGCAGTTACCAGACGGGCTCTCCATATATGCGGGCGCTGTTCATGGACTTCCCGAGTGATCCGAAGGTTTCTGACATTCCGGATGAATACATGTATGGGCCGGCGTTCCTGGTGGCTCCTGTGACCGAGCAGGGCGCGACCAAGCGAACGGTGTATCTGCCGGCGGGTTGTGACTGGTACAACTACTGGACAAACGAGAGGCTGCATGGCGGACAGACAGTTGTGGCGGATGCGCCGATCGACAGGTTACCGCTGTTCGTGAAGACGGGAAGCATTGTGCCGCTCGGTTTCGAGGTGGACAGCACGCAGCAGACGCAGAAGATTGCGTCGGTGCGGGTGTACCCGGGAGCGAATGGCAGCTTTACTCTTTTCGAGGATGACGGGAAGACCTACGTGTACGAAAAAGGTGGCGGCTCAGTCACCAAGCTGACTTGGGACGATGCCGCGCATCAGTTCAGGCATGAAGGCACGTCCGCACCGAGCGAGTTGGATAAGGCAAAAGTGGTTGTGGTTGGCAGATGATGAAACCGCTTGACGACTTAGCTCGGAGTCGCTCGCAGCTGAGTATTTACTGGCCGAACATTCATTAAGGAGATATGAATGCGTTCTCAACTCTTATGCAGAATATCCTTGCTGATTCTTCTGTTTGCCGGGTCCGCCTTTGCCCAGCAGAAGGACTCATGTACGAGTCTGATTGACGTCAAGATTTCGGGCGTTGAGATCACCAAGGCTGCTCGCGTCGATGCTGGAAGCACCGAACTCATTCCATGGAATCAGAGTCGCAGCGCACCTCTTCCTGCATATTGCCGTATTGAAGGACTCATGAATCGGCGAACTGGCGTTGACGGCGAGGAGTTCGGGATCACGTTCGTCTTGGCCTTGCCTGAGAAATGGAATGGCGACTTCCTGATGCAAGGTGGAGGCGGCAGCAACGGTATTGTGCTTCCACCGCTCGGCTTGAATGCTGCCGGAGATACGCCCGGACTCATGCGAGGATTTGCCGTTGCCAGTACGGACACGGGTCACCAGAGCCATCGTCCAGGATTTGATTTCAGTTTCATGCGAGACCAGCAGGCGTATCTGGATTTTGCTTATCTCGCCAATGCTGAGGTCGCTGCAGTCGCTAAACAACTCATCGCGCAGCACTACGGCAAGCCAGCAGCGTTTTCGTATTTCTCGGGTTGTTCGACGGGCGGCCGCGAAGGGATGGTTCTTTCGCAGCGTTATCCCACAGTGTTCAATGGCATCATCTCCGGCGATCCCGCCATGCGCACCGGGCTTTCCAATCTGGCGATCGGCAGATGGATTCCCATTGCCTTCAATCAAGTTGCTCCAAAAGATGCGAATGGAAAACCAATCATCGAGCAAGCCATTAATGACAACGACCGAAAGCTGATCAAAGATGCCCTCATGAAGAGGTGCGACGCCAGAGATGGCATCGCTGACGGCCTGATTTCAGATCCTCTCGCGTGCGACTTCGATCCCGAGATGCTGGCGTGCAAGGGCGAAAAGAATGACGCTTGCCTGCCTGCAGAAATAGCCACCGCCATCAAGAAGGCCATGGGTGGGCCGAAGACCTCGAGTGGAACCCAAGTCTATCCCGGGTTCCTTTACGACGCTGGGATCACCAACGGTCCGCCGTTCCGAGGATTGCTTTCACCCGGGCCCGGCGTTTTCGGGCCGGCGACGACGGACATGACGATGGATGTTGATAGGGAAGCTCTGAAGGACACCCAGCCGTTGGTGGACTCGATGTCCACGAACTTGACGACATTCTCGGCCCACGGCGGGAAACTGATCTTCTACCACGGCGATAGCGACCCGTGGTTCTCGCCGCTCGATACATTTGACTATTACAAGGACATGGCAAGTGCTAACGGCGGGCTTGACGGGGTGAAGAACTGGAGTCAGTTCTATTTCGTACCAGGGATGAGCCACTGTGCTGGAGGGCAGGCTCTGGATCAGTTTGATTTGCTGGGGGCGATTGTCAACTGGGTCGAGAAGGGAACGGCGCCGGTTTCAGTGATCGCGACTGGCAAAGCTTTTCCTGGTCGCAGCCGTCCGCTGTGTCCTTATCCGAAGCACGCACAATATAAAGGAGCCGGGGATCCAGAAGACGCGAATTCTTTCGACTGCCGCTGAGCAGGACGGGGCAGGATTATTCCAATTATCGCTGAGACGAACCTTCTTCGGGCGCGAAGGAGCGCCAACGAGGACGGATCTGCGATTCGATTTCTGGGTTGAGGAAAGAACCTCATGCTGTCACATCGCTCAACGTCAATTCGCAATCTAAGCGCTACGTTGGCAGCACTGTTTGCTCTTTCCGTGCTGCATGGCCAGACTGCCACAGCTCCCACTGCCGCGCAGGACCCGGAACGCATCGATCAAATCTGGCAGAAGGCCAGCAGCAAATATGACAGCGCACGGGCGGCGCTCCTCAAAGAGGTCGATGCCGCTGACCATCAAGGTCCATTTCGGCCAGACTGGGAATCGCTTCAGAAGTATGAGGTGCCCGACTGGTATAAGGACGCGAAGTTCGGGATTTTCATCCATTGGGGAGTCTATTCAGTGCCGGCGTTCGGCAACGAATGGTACCCGCGAAACATGTACTCGGAAGGATCGGAGGAATACAAATACCATATCGCGACGTACGGACCACAAGACAAGTTCGGCTACAAAGAATTCATACCGATGTTTAAAGCCGAACGATTCAATCCGGCTGCGTGGGCCGAGTTATTCAAGAAGGCCGGCGCAAAGTATGTGGTGCCTGTGGCAGAGCATCACGACGGTTTTGCGATGTATGACAGCGGACTGAGCGACTGGACCGCAGCCAAGATGGGGCCGCATCGCGACGTGATTGGCGAACTGGCAAAGGCAGTTCGTGCCGAGGGGTTGCGCTTTGGCGTGTCGTCGCATCGAGTGGAGCATAACTTTTTTCTCGGCGTCGGCCGCAGCATCCCCTCCGATGTCAACGATCCGCAATACGCCGCGTTCTACGGCCCAGCTCATGCGTGGCTGCCAAACCCGTGGGGCATTCCCCTCAATGATGACTTCACTTATGTCTCTTCAGCATGGGCGGACGACTGGCTCGCGCGCGGAGCAGAACTCGTCGATAAGTATCATCCTGACATCGTGTACTTCGATTGGTGGATTGGACAGGCGTCGATTCGGCCGAATCTGACGCTTTTCGCCGCGTTCTATTACAACAGCTCCCTGAAATATGGAGACCATGTCGGCGTGATCAACTACAAGGATTACGCCATGCAGGAGCACTCCGGTGTACTCGACGTGGAGCGTGGCCAACTTGGGGACATTCGCCCGCTCTATTGGCAGACCGACACCTCGGTGAGCAACAAGTCGTGGGGGTATATCAAAGATGACACGTTCAAGTCGCCGGAATTCATCGTTCATCAACTGGTTGATATCGTCAGCAAGAACGGTAACTTGCTGATGAACATCGGGCCGAAATCTGATGGCACCATACCAGAACAAGTTCAGCAAGTGCTTCTGGATGTTGGCGCGTGGCTGAACGTGAATGGAGAAGCAATCTTCGGCACCCGCCCGTGGAAGGTTTATGGCGAGGGCCCCACGAAAGTTGCGGCCGGCTCTTTTCATGACACCGAAACGATGCATTACACGCCTGAGGATTTTCGCTTTACCACGAAGGGCCGAGTGCTCTACGCGATTGGACTGAGCTGGCCGGCAGACGGGAACGCCGTGATTCACTCACTGGCTCCGACCGCAGGTAGTGAACCGGTGCAATCCGTGGCGCTGCTGGGAAGCGATGCCAAAGTGCAATTCGGCCAGCGTGCTGACGGGCTGCATGTGCAACTACCTGCCCAAGCCCCAGCGAAATACTCTTATGCGCTTCGCGTGACATTCGATCGCGCTGAGCACCAGTAAATTACATAATTGATAATCGGTGCCTCATTGAAAGATGAACAAGGAGGGCAGTGATGAAGGAAGTCGGAATCGTAATCATCCTTTTCACGTGTTTTTGCTATGCACAGGAAGCGAACGATTTTCAGCCTTCCTCAACCAACGTGTGGGGAGCGGAGTATCCGCGGGTTGACAGCACCGGGAGAGTACAGATTCGTGTGAAGGCTCCCGACGCCACGAAGGTTCGACTGAATTTCTGGAGCGGGCCGAAAATCGATATGGAGAAACAACCCGACGGCTTCTGGACTGTCACCACGAGTCCGCTCGTTCCCGGTTTCCACTACTACACGCTGATCATTGATGGGGCGGAAGTCAGTGACCTCAACACTCACGCATTCTTTGGAGGAACCAAAGAAGCGAGTGCGGTTGAAGTTCCAGAACCGGGGTCCACCTACTATTCTGTCCAGGATGTACCGCACGGACAAGTGCGCGAGGTCTGGTACAACTCGAAGGTAACGGGGAGTTGGCGACACGCGCTGGTTTATCTGCCACCGAGTTACGACAGGCACACCAAAGAGCGCTATCCGGTGCTCTATCTGCAGCACGGCGGCGGAGAGGACGAGACCGGCTGGATTCGCCAGGGCAACGCGAACTTCATACTCGACAACCTGATCGCGGCCAAGAGTTGTAAGCCAATGATCATCGTGATGGCTTATGGCTATGCAAAACGCGCCGGTCAAAATCTAGCCGATCTGACTGGAAAACCGTTCGGCTCTCCTGAAATGCTGAAGGCAATGCAGGAGATGGCTGCAGCATTCGAGGATGACGTGACACAAGCCCTCATCCCGTTTATCGATACCAACTTCCGCACAGTTTCGGATCGTGACCATCGCGCAATGGCAGGCCTATCGATGGGTGGCATGCAGACGTTTCAGATCACGCTCAACCATCTGGATCTGTTTTCTTACATCGGTGGCTTCAGTGGAGCCGGCGGCATGCTCGTGCTGGGCGATCGCAAACTGGATCCCAAGACCGACTACAACGGAGCGTTCGCTGATCCGGCAGCATTCGCCAAGAGAGTGCACTTGCTCTGGCTCGGTGTCGGAACCAACGAGCCTGAGAGGATGCGCGCAGGACTCCAGAGACTGCACACTTCCCTTCTAGAAGCCCACATTCAACACGTCTTCTACGAATCACCGGGTACCGACCATGAGTGGCAGACTTGGCGGCGCGACCTGAAGGATTTTGCACCCAGAATCTTCTGACGAGGCCACCGGCCGACACGGATAGTGAAGGCGACGCTTGGATCACGTGACGTTGTCCGTGCTGAGAACGTCGCTTGGCACTGGAGCCTGGTACAGGCGTTCGACGATGGAAGCCCGGTTTTTCAGGATGACACTCTGGTTTAGCGTTCCCTTGTCAGTCAGGGTGAGTCGAGCAACATTGCGCGGCGCGCGTGAGTGGAACTTGCCTCATTTTCCAACGCAAAGGCGTGTAGGCGAGAAGTCGTGACCGTGTAGGAAGTCCCCTTTTGTGTTGGCTGAAAAGGAGTAATCCCCCGCAGACCCTGGCCCAGCAATCGAAGCTGGTGAGATTTGAGTCGGCGACAGCATACGTCCATCGTTTTCGTCGGGCGCGGCTCCAGGTCCTGACGAAAGCTAACGCGTAGGCGACTTGTCACTCCAAATCCGGCCAACTTCTTCGAAGCTCCCTTCTTCTCGCCAGCATCCGGGTTGCGGACTAACGGACACAAGGGAGGACTGGAAACTCAGGTCGCCTTTCGCAGTGCATTCGGTTTGTGGTCGCCAACTGGTCACTTCGGAGTCGGGCGCATCGACTCCTCATTTCTGCTCCAGAAAACCTGGACCGAATATGGCGGCAACAGCGCAACCGTCGCTCACGCTAGTAGCGAAGTACGCGAGGGACGAATTTGCGTCGAACTCGCCGTCAACTTGAGTTCTGCCAGTCGTATTCCCATGCAGCATGGATTACCTGGCACACTGCAAGTGCAGGCGGAACGCATTTCTCCGGCATCGCTTGTTCTGCGCGTGGTTGTCAAAGGTTTTAATCGCACCGGGGAGGTTGCCACAATGAAGCAAGGGGAGCGACCATGAAACTCAACCGCCGCCGCAGGCTGGTTCCCGAAGTTGTTCAGACCTCTGCCATGGATTGCGGACCGGCGGCTCTGAAGTGCTTGCTGGAAGGGTTCGGAATTCCAGTGAGCCTAGGGGCGATTGCGTGAGGCCTGCCAGACCGATGTAGATGGGACCTCTATCGACACGATGGAGGAGATCGCTGTGCAACTCGGGCTTGAAGCCGAGCAGATCATGGTTCCTCCGGGCGATCTTTTGCTCGAAGAGACGAATGCCTTGCCGGCAATCGCCATCAATCGGGCCCGTGGATTTACGACTGCCGTAGCAATCCATGAGGTTATCCGCTGACCGACTGTCACTCGTCCCGATGTCAAAAGCGTTGAGCCCTGAAAGTGGCGGCGAGGCGGGGGAAGGGAAGACGAGGGGGGAAGATCAATAAGGAACCATCCTGCGAAACTGACTTCAAAACCGATGCCGAACTTCATTCTTGCAATTCTTTTTGCGGGACTCTGTACGCAAATGCCGTGATTATAATCACGGCTTCACGTGATCCCCTTCACAATAACGATTTTCTACTTGACAATCGCCAATTGTAAGACTTAGACCGGAAACGTTTACGGTTTCCGTAATCGCCGTGTTGTCTAGATTTAACCTTGGCCCGCAAACGCCTACGCCGGCCCAAAATCCTCTGTGTCCAACACCGGGCCACCAGAGATTCGGAGGTCCTATGAAACATTTCTCCCTTATACGAGGACTACTAATCGCAATTCTCATATTTCTGGGCGCGCAGTGTTTCGCTCAGGAAGCAACTATCGTTGGAACCGTTACGGACCCGACAGGGGCTGCGGTTCCCAATGTCAAAATTATGCTCACCAATGCCGACACAGGCATTGCCACAACCGTGACCGGCAGCACTGAAGGTCAGTATGTAGCGCCCGGCCTGCACATTGGACACTACACTGTGCGCGCCTCCGCTACCGGCTTCAAAGTTGCCGAGGAAAGAGGCATCGCGTTGCAGGTCGGCGACCGCACTCGTGTTGATTTCATGCTACAGATCGGGAATGTGGCGGAGACGGTTACCGTCGAAGCCAATGCCGCAATCGTCCAAACCGATACGGGCGAGGTCAGCAGTGTTGTCACCGGCCAGCAGATCTCCCAGATTGCCGTTAACGGTGGCAGCGTGTTCTCTCTTGAGGCGCTCACGCCGGGCGCTTCCAGCATTCAGGAGGATTTCATTCTTCCGACCTCGTCCTCGGGTGACTTTAACGTGAGTTTCGATGGTCAGCGCGTCAGCCATAACCTGTGGCTGATTGACGGCGGCGAAGCGGCGGATCGTGGCGGAGGCGGAGGATCCATTGTGTTGCCCTCTGAGGACGCTATCGCGGAATTCCGCACCTTGACCTCGAACTACAGCGCCGAGTACGGCTTGTCATCAGCAGGCACCATCAGCATGGTGATCAAGTCGGGCACGAGTAAGTTTCATGCGACCGCATTTTATTTCGGCCGCAACGATGATCTCGATGCGCGTAACTACTTCAACCCCGCCCCCAACAAAGTCCAGGAGCTGCGCTTCAACGACTGGGGCTTCAATGTTGGCGGCCCGGTGGCGCTCCATGAGAGCGGGAATCACAAAACGTTTTTCTTCTACAACATGGAATGGCGCCGCTATGTGCAAGGTGGACTGTTCACGCCCGTCGTGCCTCTGGCTAGCATGTATCCGGATGCAAATGGCGCCGGCACCGGGGTAGAGCTCCCTTCGGCCATTGCCAACGGCAACCCTCTTGACGTGGTGCAACCCAGCAATATCGCAGCCTTGGCTACGGCCGGCAACTGCACTGGTTTCACCCCGACCCCGGGAGCACCATTTCCCAACAACACCATTCCCGATTGCCTGGTTACCCCTAATGCTGCGGCTCTGCTGGGTGCGGGAATCTTCCCCAAGCCCACCGACGTCGCCACCTGGCAGTTCGTTGGAGGCGCCAATCAACCCATTACGGGTAAGGAAGAGATCGCCCGCATCGATCATCAATTCACCGACAAGTTCTCCATCTTCGGTCACTGGATCTCGGACCAGTCCATGCAGACTTTCGGGACCACGATGTGGAGCGGCGACAACATGCCCAGCGTCGGTAACACCTACGGCAACCCCTCGTATAGTTCGACCATACACGCGACCTACCAGATTCGCCCTAACCTGCTGAATGAAGTCGCCTTCAACTATGACGGCAACCGCATTCACATCTTGCCTGCGGGCGTGTATTCCGCGCCCTCTGGTTTCACCTTCAACCGCATCTTCAACAGCACGAACGCAGACGACCGTATCCCCGATATTCATTTGTCTGGGAGCACCGGCTCGTATTACCAGGTCAACTGGCTGCCCTGGAACAATACCGCCGACGATTATCAGATTCGCGACGATGTGTCCTGGGTCAGGGGATCGCACCAGTTCAAGTTCGGCGGTGGCTGGGCACTCTACAAAAAGGTCCAGGATTACTTCGCGGAAACCCAGGGCGGCTTCGGGTTTAACGGAACCGCCACGGCACCGGCCGGGACCTGCCCTGACAAAACTCAGTGCGGGCTCGACTTCGCCGACTTTATTCTTGGCGATGCCAATAGTTACAGTGAGAACGCCTATAAGGGCACGGGCCACTGGAACGCCATTTCGCCGGATCTCTACTTCCAGGACAACTGGCGCGCCACCCATCGTCTGACGTTGAATCTTGGCTTGCGTTGGGATGGTATTCCGCACACCTACGAAGTCAACAAACAGCAGGGGGACTTCTATCCCAACCTGTACACGTCGGCGGAGGCTCCCATCTGGGCTAACAGCGCCGACACGCAAATCGCGGCCACTAGCCCGGGACTGGGCACCAGCCCTATATCGTCTATCAACGTTCCGTTGTATCTGAACGGAATCGGCATCGGCGGCGCGAACGGTACTCCCAGGGGTCTGGCCAACAACCAATGGAACAACTGGGGTCCGCGCCTCGGTTTCGCTTACGACCTTAGGGGAAATGGCAAGACGGTGATTCGCGGCGGCTACGGCGTCATGTATGAGCGTATTCAGGGCAACGACATGTACGACGGCGCCACCAACCCGCCCTTTGGCTACTCTTTCGGTACCAGTGGCGGCGTTTTGCTGTCCAATCCACACAACAACTGGTCGGGCTCAACAATCTCGGTTCCCATCGTGCCGGGCAGTGTGACCGGACCGAACATCAACTATCCTCCGCCGCGCGTTTCGCAATACAGTGGCGGCGTTCAACAAGCAATCGGAGCCAAGGCTGTGTTGTCCGTGTCCTATGTGGGCAGCGTCGACCGGCACCTGAGCTACTTCAACGAGATCAATTTGCCACCCAACAACACCGGCCTCTTGGCATGCCTGCAGGCTGCCTCTAACTGTAGCGCGGCGGGGTATAGTTCCCAGCCGGCATATAATGGGCTGGTTCCCTACCAAGGCTTCAGCTCTATCAAGATGGCGTTTAATGGAGCCAACTCCCACTACAACTCGTTGCAAACGGAACTGCGGGGACAGGTCACTCGCGATCTGAACCTGCAGGCGGCCTACACCTTGTCGAAGGCGATCGATCCCACCACCGGCAACGGTGGCAATGGTTGGGATTTGGATTCGATAACCAACCCGTACGGAGGTTGGAAGTACGATGTGGGTCCGTCGAACTTCGACCGCCGCAACATCTTCTTCGTCAACTTCGTGTATAACCTACCCTTCCTCAGGGACAGTTCCAATCGCTTCCTGAAGACGGCGGTGGGAGGCTGGGTGTTGTCCGGCATCGCCACGATGGAGTCGGGCGCACCGTATAACCTCGGTGTAAGCGGAGGAAACGTAGCCAGCATCTTCCCGAGTGGTGCCCCCGGCAATCGGCCGGATGTGAGCGGGTCCGTCTCCTACCCGAAGACGCATGTGGCGTGTAGCGCGGGAGCAGGCTGCCCACTTCAGTGGCTCAGCCCGTCGGCATTCTCAGCCCCGGCAGACGGAACTTGGGGTAACCTCGGGTTCGACGCAATAAATGGACCGGGCCGGGATAACTGGAGCCTGTCGCTGTTCAAGAATTTCCTGATCAGCGAATCTCGCGGCTCTGCTTTCCAGTTCCGGGCCGAGGCCTTTAACGTCTGGAACCACACGCAGTATGGAGGTTCGGGCCAGAATGGTGCCTTCAGCACGAACTTTGGCTCCGGCAACTTCGGGCAAATTACGAATGCCTTCGATCCACGCGTGTTCCAACTTGGTGCGAAGCTGATCTTCTAGTCTCGGACCTACACTTGTTTCCTCAAGCAAGGTCTTGGGGGACGGGGGGGCGATTACACTCGGGCGAGAGGGTTGCCCCCCTTCATTAAACACTCATCAGGTACGGGCTACTTCTTGTGCGGCCCAAACGCGACCGGTCAGTCCATGCCTTTCGGTGACAAGGCCCCCGGCATGATCGAGCCGCCACCTGGCACTACCGAACCTGCCTCGATGCTCCCGCTACGATTTTCGAGTCCTTGCGGAGCGACCTTGGCTAACCATCGGGCTGCCGCGTCGCAATCCTCCGGGAGACCATTGATGTCCGAATGAAGGCTCGCCCAGTTCCGCTGTGCCTCGGGCAGGTTTGAGTTAGCAGCTTCGCAATACAGCTTGGCTGCTTCGGGAAAATCTCTCGGTACACCCAGCCCATGTTCGTAGAGGTAGCCGAGATTGTTCAAGGCTCGAGCGTAGCCGTGTTGCGCGGCAGTGCGATTCCACTTGAGCGATTCGGCCAAATCTTGACGAAGTCCAGCCCCGTGTTCATAAATCCAGGCAACCCTGGCTTGAGAGTACAGATTACCGTGCTTGGCAGCCTCGAGATACAAATTCGCAGCTTTGCCAAGATCGCGCGGCGAGCCCCAGCCCTCGAAATAAAGGGTCGCGAGATTCGCTTCCGCAAGTGGGTTGTGTTGAGCTGCCGCTTTTGCAAACCAGCGTGCCGCTTCGGCATAGTCTCGCCGCAAACCTCCTTCACCGTTGAAGTACATGCAGCCCAGGTTGGTCTGGGCAGATGAATCGCCGCCGGTGGCAGCGCGCAAATACAAGTTCAACGCTGCTGTTTCATCCCGAACGACGCCCCTACCTTGGGCGTACAGGTTTCCGAGATGCGCTTGAGCGCCGGGATTTCCGCCATAGGCCGCCTTCTGGTACCAACGAGCCGCCTCAGCAAAGTCCTGAGCGACACCGCCGCCAAATTCATAAGCGAGCCCGAGCATGTATTGGGCGTTGATGTCTCCCTTCAACGCGACATGCAGGAGATAGGCCGTATCCGGACGACGCTCCGCCCTCGACTGGCAAAACGCGAACTGCGTGACCACAAACAAGCACAGCGCACCCCACTTGCGCATTGTTCACCTCAATTTGCAATGAATGCGTCCGAAAATGAAACGCGACCACTCTGCTTGCAGCCGTGTCCAGCTGCATCTTCGCGTTCTGAATTGAATGGCCCCAACTCCGGATATGACGAATGAGGTATGAGGAATTGAGTGTGAAAATATCAGGCTGACCGCCGGGTGTCAACGAGAACCGCAACTCGAAATCTGAATAGTTGTGATCGTGCCCCGATCTTCAGACACTCTAGCTAGAACCCACGAGACGAGGGTTGAAGGGCTCCCATTTTCTGTCGCAAACGATGCTAGGGAGACTCTGATTAAGTCCTCCCTTTCCACAGCGAGTACAGATAAAGTCGTGCCAGCATGAACTCGTTTTGCAAGCAGAGGACACTGGCGATGATGACGGGATTCGAGCGGTACACGAAGAAGACTCGGCGGGCAATGTTCTTGGAAGAGATGGAGCAAGTGGTGCCGTGGGAGAGGCTGTGTGGGCTGATCGAGCCGCACTATCCCAAGCCGGGCAACGGGCGACGGCCGAAAGAGCTGGAACAGATGCTGCGGATTTATTTTGTGCAGCAGTGGTTCAATCTGGCAGATCCGGCGGTGGAAGAGGCGCTGTATGACTCGGCGACGCTGCGCCAGTTCGTGGGGATTGACCTGGGCGCGGAGCCGGTGCCGGATGAGACGACGGTGTGCAAATTCCGTCATTTGTTGGAAGAGCACAACCTGGGAGAAGAAATTCTGGGGACGGTGAACCTGCATTTGCAAGCCCAGGGGGTGCGGATCACGACGGGCACGATTGTGGACGCGACCCTGATTCACGCACCGTCTTCCACCAAAAACCGCGAGCAGAGCCGCGACCCGGAGATGCATCAGGCGAAGAAGGGGAAGAACTGGTGTGTGTCACGAACACGGGTGCAAACCCGTGGTGCTGTACCGAAGATGGGAGGAGATCTCCCGAAGCCGGCTTACAGGAGCAGGCTTCAAACCGCCCAGTGCTGCTGCGTTCAAAAGGCGTGGTGGTGAGCGACTGAGGAAAAGGCATCACGAGATGTCAGGTACGTATTGAGAAGATGAGCGAAAGCGAACCGTCGAGGACGCATCGTTATTACCTCAAGGCACTGCCAAAACTGGGGTTGACCAGTTGCTCTGGGACCAGCCGGGACGAAACCTGTTTACGGTCTCGGCGGCAGTCGGTGTATAGGCGGCATCAGCTCAATGTAGGCTTCGGTATGGAACGTGAGAACCTCGTTACGGATGCAAAGGGAAATTACAAGTGGCAGAAACCATGAGGAAGAATACCGATGCCGAAATGAGGGGCGGAGCTGTCCGCAGTAGCGAAGAAGCTCTTGTAATGAGGGTAGAGCGAAGGGACAGCGTTAACCGGTTGACGCGTGGAGCCAACCCGCGCTGCGGGGATGAGTGACATGTCATCAGCGAAGCCTTTTGTTATTGCGAAGCGCGCAGTGTGGGAAGCGTACCAGCAAGTCAAGGCTAATCGAGGTGCTGCGGGCATCGACGAGGAAACCATCGCGATGTTCGAGCAGAACCTGTCGAGGAATTTATACAAACTGTGGAATCGCATGTCGTCGGGGTCGTACTTCCCACCGCCGGTGAAACAGGTAGAAATTCCGAAGGCAAAGGGCGGCACGAGAAAGCTGGGCATACCCACTGTGTCTGATCGAATTGCACAGACTGTAGTCAAACGGATCATCGAGCTGATTCTCGACCCGATCTTTCATCCGAACTCGTATGGATATCGGCCGGGGCGGTCGGCAACACAGGCGATCGCCATCATCAGGAAACGGTGCTGGCGATATGACTGGGTGGTCGAGTTTGACATTAAGGCGGCCTTTGATCAAATCGATCATGGTCTCCTGCTCAAGGCTGTGCGCACCCACATCCAGGAACGTTGGATACTGCTGTATCTCGAACGTTGGCTGACTGTGCCATTTGAGACCGCCGAAGGAGAGCAAGTACCACGACAACGCGGTACTCCACAAGGCGGGGTAGTTTCACCGATCCTGATGAATCTGTTCATGCATTATGCGTTTGACATCTGGATGGAACGACGGTATCCACAATGCCGGTTTTCTCGCTATGCCGATGATGCGGTGGTGCACTGCCACAGTCAGTGGCAGGCGAGAGAAGTGATGCAATCGATTGCATCGCGGCTGGCTGAATGTGGACTAACCATGCATCCAGCGAAGTCAAAGGTCGTCTACTGCAAGGACAGCAATCGCACCCGAGTGTATCCGCATGTTCACTTCACATTTCTTGGTTTCACGTTTCGGCCAAGAAAGGCACTGAGCAAAACACGCCGGATGTTCACCAGTTTCCTACCCGGTGCGAGTACAGATGCCATGAAGAAGATGCGACACGCAGTGCGGGGATGGAGGCTGAATCGTCAGACACATGTGGACCTTGCTGCGCTAGCTCAGCTATACAACCCAATCATCCAAGGGTGGTGGAACTACTACGGGGCATTCTACCCAACGGCCATGCTTGATGTTTATCGGCACATTGATCGTGCGCTAGAACGATGGGCCAGGCGCAAATATAAAGTCCTATCGGGACGGCAACGAGCCAGTGCGCAGTGGCTGCGCAAGCTAAAGAATGCAGAACCGAGGTTGTTTTACCACTGGAGCGTGATAGGGAGCGAGGCTGGATAACGGGAGCCGTATGACGCGAGAGTGTCACGTACGGATCTGAGAGCGGCTGCGGGGGAAGGTCCCGCGGCCGACTCGCCACTTCGGGATGAAGGCGCACGTGGGCGTGGACAGCAAGACCAAGATCATTCAGACGGCAGTGGCGACGGCAGCCCATGTTTCCGATGTGACGATGTTGCCGGACCTGCTGCATGGCGAAGAAACGCGGGTGTGGGGCGACGGAGCGTATCAGGGGCAAACCGAAGTAATCCACAAGTGTGCGCCGCGAGCGCAGGATTTCACGCAACGGCGTTGTCGCTACCAAGGCCAGATCGTGGACGAAGTGGCGTGGGCGAAGAACCGGACGAAATCGAAGGTGCGGGCGCGGGTGGAGCACGTGTTTCAAGTGATGAAGCTGCAGTTCGGATTCGTGAAAGTACGCTATCGCGGGCGGAAGAAGAACGCGCACCGGCTGTTCGTCACCTGTGCGCTGGTCAATCTGTTTGTGAGCCGCAGAAAACTGCTGGCCGCAGCTTAGGCTCGTGCGGCTTTCGCCCCGTACGCGCGGTTGTAACGCCGGTGCTGAACGGCTCCAGCATCCGCGACCCGAACCGGCAGCACGGTTTCCTGAGCACCGATGTTAGTCGACTTAGGATGAGCCCTTATTCAGAGTGTCCCTAGAGGTTTGGGGCAGTGTAAGTCCTTTCTTCCGACGCATTCGCTGCTGACTCCGGTGAGTCGGTCCTTTTATTGATTAAGAAGCTCCGGCGAATGCACCGGCGCCTCCAATCTTGCCTCCGCAGGAAAGGGCACTCAAGGAATATGGTCGGCATCATTCTGATGCTGGACGCGAGCGTTGAGGTTGGGCGTGATTAAGGGAGCCCGACCTTTGCAGAATACCATTGGCTTCTTCGACCCCATCGAGCGTGATTTCGTTGGGAGAGTACAGAAGCCGGGCCGGCGTTCGGCCGCTTCGGAGTGCAATTCTTTTCAGGCTGGGCAAGCGTGCGAGACCGGTCTATGATTGCGGCGTTTGAAGCCCCTCAAAGAGAAAGAGGGCTGACTCTTAGGTGGGCATTTATGCACTTCTCCAGTAACAAGATCTCACGGCCCATTGCCGTGGCGCCTTTTATTCTGGTTGTTGTGTTTGCGGCGGTGAACCTCGGTGCTAGCGCAAACTGAGACCGTGCTCTGCAGTTTTGGGCTCCGAGCCGGACAGGGCGCCACTCCGTGGGATAGCCTGATCCTGGATCATAATGGCGCCTTCTCTAGAGCACCGGACCAAGTACTGGGTCTACCTGGGCATCTCGCTCGGCATCGGCTTTGAGGTCAAGTACACGATCGGAGGTCTGGCGGCTGCCATCGGGATCGCCATCCTGCTTACTCCCACGCTGCGTTCGGACCTGCGGACGCGGTATCCGTGGATCGCGGCCGGCATCGCGCTGCTCATCTGGGCGCCGAACCTGGTGTGGCAGGTTCAGAAAGGTTTTCCTTCGCTTGTCTACATAGGCAATCATCAGGGGTCCGGCGGTGGCCTTGCCATGAACGTGCTTCTGATCGTGGTCTATCTCTTCTTCTTGATTCCGCTCTGGGTCGTGCCAGCCCAGTCAACCCCGATGCCTACGAGGCTTATCTGAAGGGGCAGTCGTACTGGTACCATCTCTCGCCCGAACACCTAGACGCGGCTCTTGGGTATTTTCAACTCGCCTTGCAGAAGGACCCAAACTACGCACGTGCGTATGTCGGCGTCGCCAACGTGTGGATGGAGCGTGCGGATTCAGGACTCATGTCGCCCGGCGAAGCGATGCCGACGGCGAAGGCCGCGATCTCAAAGGCACTTGCGCTCGACGACATGCTTACGGAAGCGCACATCGTCAACGCTAACATCGTGTGGCCTTATGACCACGATTGGACCGCCGCCGAGCGCGAGTTTCGGCGAGGTATTGAAGTCAACCCCAATAGTGCGGATGGCCATTTCATGTACGCGGATTTTCTGATCTCGATGAGGCGTACGCAGGAGTGGAACACCGAAATTCATCGGGCCTTGGAGTTGGACCCCTTCAACCTCTTTTTCCCGTGCTTCTATGGCTGGCACCTAGTGTACGGGCAACGATATGACGAGGCCATCGCGCAGTTGCACAAGGTTTTGGCAACTGAACCGGACTTTTCGTCGGCCCACATGGGGCTTTGGGGCGCGTACTACAAAAAGGGAATGACTGAAGAAGCCCTGGCGGAGGCCCGGAAGTTCTTCTCTGTTCTGCACGACCGCGAGGTTGTGGACGCGCTGACACGCGGTTATTCCGAGGGTGACTACGCCCGGGCCGTGCACCTAGGAGCGGAGGTGTTAGCCGCCCGTTCCAAACGAGCCCATGTCCCTGCCGTGCGCATTGCTCGCTTATACGCCCACGCCGGAGACAAAGAGCAGGTTCTGTACTGGCTCCAGAGAGCTTGCGACGAGAGGGAAACTCCCCTATCTCATCTCGGCGTGGCTTGGGACTGGGACTTTGTGCGCTCCGACACACGTTTCCAGGATCTGCTGCGTCAGGTCGGCTTGCCTCAGTGACGACCTGTTCGCGCTCGGGAAACTGGTCGATCAACCCCGACATCTCCGTTCTGAAGCAAGCCCAGGCCAAGTATGCGAAGTTGCAGTAGTTGCCTGCAGCAGAAACAAGTCCCTTCATGATCGTCAATGTTTACCGATTAGTGGAGCAAGCTAGAATCGTGATGCGTTTCGAGATTTCCCTCTATAAGCAAAATCTTGCGATGGGCGGAGAAGAATCCGCGGATTGGCCGGCTGAACCATCCGCCCCGATTTCGAATTTTATTACGCTCCGCTCGCAACGGACGTGTCGTCCTACTCGCTGGTGAGCGCCGATCCATCTGGCGGGCCGTAGCTCCTGCTAAGCTGGACGGAGTTTGCGCGAAGCTCATTGGAGCTGGATGGCGCCTCCGCATGAGATGTAGTCATCCGCTGAGCATTTATCCTCCCCGCCGTACGTGACTACTGCAATTCTGTTGTTGTTTACCCTGAACGACCAGCTCCAATCTCCCGGGAAGCCGAGAATCTGTACGAAAGTTGTGTCCTTCGTGGTCCAGCGTACCGCCTGGTCTCCACCGTCACCCCAACATTCGCCGGTCAGGTCGCCCAGTTCGTTGATGCCATCGGTGTAGCAGTTCGCGAAGCCACCGTCTGGCATAGGCAGCGTAATCGGATTGCTGTAGGTCTTCCTGGAAGGATCGAGCGGTTTCCAGAAGGCCGGAATCCAAACACTGAAATCCGCTGGTTCGATGTCACCCGAGATTTCCCCACGGTCATTAATGTTGAAGGGTTCCGGTTCCGGGTAGTCCGAGACAGCGGGAAGCTGCGTGACTTTCCATTTGCCATTCTGTAGGGGGGTCCACAGGACACCGACGAATTCACCGTTGTCGCCGCTTCCCTCTCCAACAATCTGACCGGAGTCATTCACCGCCCACGGGTACCACTTCGTGATCACACCAAACCCGGCCGTGTCGAGTTTGTGTATTTTCCATTTCGTGACCGGTTGTCCGTTCTTCCACATGACGGTTGGTGTCCAGACAACGGGAAGCGTCGGAGCACAGCCCAGGCAGCTTTGCTCGACTCCACTCCAGCCGACGATCAGGGTCCCCATCTTGTTTACTCCCGCCGCATAACTGGAGTTGTACTTTGGGTAGCCGACATCGGCGAGAGCGCCCAGGTCCACGATGCCGGACATCGCTGTCCATGCAATCCCATGCGGACGGTTTTGGTCTGTACTGGCGTCATGGCCAACGACCAACCCTGTGTCCGAGATGGTAATCAGGCCCTCGTCCCAACCGCTTTCCGCCCCGCCCAGCGTGCCGAGGTCAATCCACTCTCCCGCATGCCTGCCAAACAGGGGAACGGACAGATTGTGCGTAGAGCCGTCGGGCAAATCGCCCTGGGCCACCGCAACTCCAAAATCATTAACGTCTCCCATGGAAGCCCAAGTTCCCCCCGGGAAAGTCCCGAGTTCCCAGACCTTGTTCTGGCGCACCGCCTGAGCGGCGATGATCGGGTCACTTGGTACGCCCTTAGCCTTCGGGAACGAGTTCAATGCTCGATGATGAATTACATGTTTACCCATGCCCGGCCCGAGCGCTTGCTGCTGTGCCCAGGCAACCGTCAAAAAACAAGCACATAGAATCAAAGCGAGAATCGTGATGCGTTTCATGATTTCCCTCCACCGAGAACATCTTGCGATGGGGCGAGAGGAGAATCCGGACACTTGCCGGTTGGCCCATCCGCCCCGTTGTCTAGTTGTGTGGCGCCATGCGCTCAACAATGCAGTCGTTCTCCTTACTGGTGTGCGACGATCCAGTCCAGAATCGGCTGCCACACCAGCGTCTCGGCATCTCTGGCGAGGGCATTGTCGGCATGCCCGAAGTCAATCGCACGCTGGTCACCGGGTTGGAGCTGCACTGTGAATTTCGTGATGTCGGTACTCGACGTCAGCGTCGTCGAGTAGTACCCGGTCTTTCCGAATCCTCCCGCCGCGCCAGCGAAAAGGATGGGAACAGTAATCTGGTTAAGATGGTCGTCGAATGACACTGGGATATTGCCGCAGAACAGCGCATCGGTATCGAAATCGCTTTTCATGGGCAGGTGAGGCGGAATGTTTCCGAGCAGATCCAACCAGAGTCGAGCATCGGTGTAGCGCAGATCGCTGGGAATCCCGTTCTCGTCCACATACCCACCGACGAAGTGCCAGAACTGCCCGCTGATGAGTTCGGTGCTAGTGCCGAACATCAGAGCAGCCTGATAGTTCGTGGTACCCGGAATGTTTTCCGAGGGATCATTGGGCGCGGACAGTGCCAGATCGCTCAGGGATTTGAGGAAGAGGCCGGAGTCATCGCTATAGACGCCGGCGTCGAGGTTTGCCTGATCGTTGGTGGCAAGACCGCAGTAGTAGGAGCGATAGGCTTTCTCCTTGAGCTTCATGGCAACGTCAAGGATGATCATCCCTTTGGCATTCCGTAGAACACGGGGTTGCTGAGTCTCTTGACCAGCGACCGCGTAGGTCACAATTCCGCCGTAGCTGAACCCAAGCAATTCGATTTGGCCGTACCCCTGGCCAGTCACGGCGCGAATCGCACGGGCAAGCGAAAGGGCGATCTCCGCATGGTGCGAATCCCTTTCGACTCCCCAGTCCTTCATGAACCTGAGGTTCGTTTGCTCCGCTGGCACTAGAGCCCACGAATAATCCATGCCCCAAACGTCAACCTTGTTCTTTGCGAGGAATATGGCAATCGAGTGATCCCACGCCGTCGCCTGGGAGAACAGCGGCGCCATGAAAATTGCTTCGAAGAAGTTAGGGCTACCGGGGAGCAGCAAAACTCCGCCGACAGTGCGAATCGGTTGATAGGGACTTTTTTCCCGGACGACCCGGTGCAACCGAATTACATCGAATTTGCCAGGACCCACAGCTACGTCAAAGCGGTAGTGAACAACGTCCTCGCCCAAAACGGTCCGATCCATATGCCGGATCGAAACGTTGGGGAGTGCTTTATCCAGTCGCGTGAAAACTCCACTGCTGCTTTGTGCGGATGCGGAAAACGCAATCGCCGCGATGCATACAAGAACGGCGATCCAGTGCGCGAATCGATTCATGACAACCTCCTTATTAAGTGCTGGCTTGGAGCCGCTCGATGCGAGCACAAGGCTCGATCCGGGGAAAAGCGGCTTTGTTTGAGATGTGCCTTCAGTTCAAGCGCAGGAGAGGCTGCAACGGGTTTAACAACGAAGAGAATGATTGATGATGGTGACTGAAACGGGGACGCAGTACGACTCTGCGTAGTTCTTGCAACTGCGCGCACCGCATGTTGCTAAAGGCTTGAAGCGGAACGGAGAGCCGCAGTTCAACTCAGCTTTGGCTATCCGGCCCGAGGGTTGGGGCAGTGCGATTGAGAACAGTAGAGTGCCCACATAAGGCAGTGCCTCCGATTCGTCGTACGGGGTTTCTGGGAGATCCTCTGCTGGAAGAACCACAGATACGCCAAAGACCAGAAGCAGAAGAAGCACGAGAACGGAACGCGGTTTTCTCATACGCTCACCCAATCTGGATAACTATCGGAGCTGCGGCGCAGGGAAGAAGCTGGCATCTCAACGTTCTCCCTGCGTGAATACCGCGAAGGGTAAGAGCGCTGGTACGGCTTCCTCTCCCGATACGATCGCGCCAGTTCGAGGTAGATTCCGATGTCGCGGTCGAGATCTGATTGCTGGCCGTCGAAATAGAAGTTGCGTATAGGAATGCGGCCATAGTCCCGGCTGAGCTTGGGATAGATGGCTTCGCTCACAACTCCGTTCATGCATGTGAAGGGGCTGATGTCCACAATCCCGTCGGCTCCGTGGAGGGCAAGATAAGCACTTCTGCCCACGTTCGTGACCATCTCGCCTTCCGCTCCGGGAAAGGGAAGATAAGGTCGTGCCAGCTTTAGCACGTCGTCGACCTCGGCTTCTTCGTAGCCAGCGAAATCCTCGACGAATAGTGACCGCAGCGCGTGCTCGTCGGCATACTGGATTCGGGAACGCAGTTTCGACTTGATCATCGGCCAGGAGTACGCCCGCCCCGCCAGCCGCAGATTGCGCACCTCTTCCCGATTTGTATAGGCGATCCACTCGGCGATATCGGCCATCCAACACTCCGCGCCCTGGCCCTCCAGCCGGCGCACAAGATCCTGGTTGCTGAAGTTGTTGAGACGGCAGAAAATCTCCCCCACAACGCCGATCAGCGGCCGACTGCCATCGAAGTGCGCAGGTACGGCACGAAAGCGACTTCTTGCGCGCACCAACGACGCGGTCAGCGAGCGCATCTGGCAGGCAGAGTCGCAACAACTCTGTTCCAGCGTCTGGCAGAAGTCCTCAAGGGATTGGCGAAAGGTGCGGTCGGCCTCCCCCGGCGATGTTTCGTATGGCCGGGTCTGCAGCAGGAGTTTACGCAAAATGTCAGCCGAGACCACAGCCCGCCACGCCGTCCGCACAAAGGCAGTGTCGAAATCCTGGAAGTCACTGTAGCCGTGCTCTCCGTGCGGAGAAAGGACTATTACGTCAGCATAGCCTTTTTCGCGCAGAATTTTCCGCAGAAATGGGGCATACTGACCGAAACGGCACGGGCCATCAGTTGTCCCCATCATGAACACAGTGCGCTTCGCATTAAATCCCGGCTGCTGAGCGATCTTAAGGAAATCCCCTGTCGTAACTTTGGCGGGAAAGCATTCGTCACCACTCGTGTGCTTGCCCCCCAACTCGAGCGTGCGTGCACTCGAGGGTGGCGTGGGATGAGCATCAATACCCATCCAGCGCATTACTGCACACAATGCCTCGACGCTTCCCTCGGCCATGGCGGGAATGTAGACAGTTTTGCCGGCCAACGGATGGTCGGCGCCAACCTTCCGAGTTACGCAGCGATGTTTGTGGAGTTGCATCGCAAAAACCCTTTGCTGTCGAGGTACGCTTCACATCGGGTGATGTAGCCGGCGTCGTTGGAATGCCCGTCAAACTGCAGCACCAGACTGGGCTTGCCGCAAGCTTCCTCAAGAAAAGACTTGAGGTAGGAGTCCGGGCCGCACATGAAATTCGAGATGTAAATCAGATGCAGTCCGGGCATGCGCCTGGTGAACTGTGCCGCGGCCAGAATCAGCCGGCCGGAGTGCCAGTACATGTTTTCGTTGATCGAAGAGACATCTTCATCATCGAGCGGCAGAAAGTCGAGGGGCAACACGTTGATCCCATACAGCGTGCGCAGCTTGCGGGGAATGTCGCAACACACCGCCCGGTCGTATATGTTGTAAGGTCGACCTAGGAGCACAATCGCGGGCTCGTGCGTAGCGCTCAGCATTTGTAGCGCGACCTCTCCTGCTTGCCGCACCGCCTTGCCAAAGTTCTCCTGCGCCCGGCAAGCATTCTTCACCGCGGCATCGCTGGCCGCTTTGCTCCGTCCTAACGAACTGGCCGGTATGCGCAGCTCGTTGCGTACGTGCTGCGACCCCTGACGGAAGTGGATGGTCGGGCACAGCAGCTTGCCCCTCAGATCTTTTTCCAACTTCTCTGCTGCACGCACCACGAACGGTAGGCTCTGGTTCCACGGACACAATTTCGACTCGGTCTGCATGAACGGTGTCTCGGCATCCACTGTGTTCGGCAACAGTACGTAATCCACGCTTTGCTTGAGCAGAGCGTGTACATGTCCGTGCGCCACTTGGATCGGGAAACAAGGCTGCGCAATCGCCAACTCTTCTCCGTTGGCCGCGATGCACCGATCGGTGGGGGGCGAAACCGCCACGTTGTATCCCAGTTCTTGCAGGTAGGTAGACCAGAAGGGGAAGCGATCGTAGAAGAACATAGCGCGAGGAATACCAACCGTTTCTCGTCCTTCTTCTGGAGGCTCGAGTGCCGCTTCCAGTAACTTGTCGCGGCAGGAAAGGAGGTCTTCAATCACCGGCTGTCGATCCGTGCGTGAGCGTTTGCGAAACTTGTCAGAGCACTGGTCTCCCCAGTAACTCTTCTCGCCGTCAATGAGGAACTCCTTCATCTCGCAGTAGTTGGAGCAGGCGCGGCAGACAAAGTCCCGACTGGTGAAATCCACTTGGTTCAGTTCGAAGCCCCGGAACCTGCTGGTCTGCCCCCTGCCCAGCATGCGGTCGCGTGCGATCAGTGCCACACCAATCGCGCCGATAACCCCGTTATGTGGGGGAATAACGATGGTTTGCTTTAGAATGATTGAGAATGCGGCGGCAACCGCGTCGTTATAGGCGGTGCCGCCTTGGAAATAGATGACGTTCCCGAGTTTTCGTCCACGCACCACGCGATTCAAGTAGTTCAGAGCTACCGAGTAGGCCAATCCCGCGCACAAATCGGCGACGGCGGCACCCTTCAGCAGTAGGTTGCTCACATCCCGAGCCATGAAGACCGTGCAGCGTTCGCCCAACTGGATCGGGTTGCGCGACGAGAGCGCCAGGTGCGCAAATTCTCCGTTGATCGCAACGCCCAATTTTCCGGCCTGCTCTTCCAGAAATGAACCGGTCCCTGCGGCGCAAGCTTCATTCATGGTGAAGTCCACGACGACACCATCCCGGATGCGAATGAACTTCGAATCCTGCCCGCCGATCTCGAAGATTGTGTCCGCCAGTGGCATCCCCAGTTGGCGGCACACATGCATCGCACCGGTTTTGTGCGCGGTGATCTCGTCATTTACGGTGTCCGCTCCCGTGAGTTCCCCGATCAGTTCTCTCCCAGACCCCGTCGTACCGACGCCACGAATGTTGACTCTCGCGCCCAGTTCCTCCTTGATCTCACGCAACCCCGCAGAAACTACTTCGATCGGACGGCCTGCGGTGGGGACGTAAATCTCCTTCAGCAGGTTTCCCCTGGAGTCAATCACGGCAAGGTTCGTGCTTACCGAACCCACGTCAATCCCAAGGTATACATCCACTCGACTGCGTGCCTGAGGCAATCCGACCGGCGGCATTTTGTCCCGCAGCAACATCACGCGCTGGAGCGAAAGAGCTGCGGCGGTGGGGAACTCCTCCGCGCCTGCGCTCTCCTCTTGCAAGCAGTGGAATGTTCCAGTGCTGCCGTTGCCATTCCCCTCAGCGGCGAGAATGCTTGCTCCCAGCGCGGTCATCCAGCAGTGCAGTTCCGGAACCAGAAAGTCTGTCTCTTGCAGCCGGAAGGCCTCCCGGACCGCGCCCAGCACTCCGGCATTCAGCGCCACACCACCAACGAAAGCCACCGGTGGGACCACTTGCCGGCCTTTTACAATGCTGGACTTAAAATTTCGTGCTACTGCCTCGCACAGCCCGCGCAGGATCTGGTCTGCCGTGTATCCCTTCTGCTGGGCGTGGATCATGTCCGTCTTGGCAAACACCGAGCAACGGCCCGCAACCCGGGCGGCGCAACTGGCGCTGCTGGCGGCAGCACCTACGTTTTCAACCTCATAGAGCAGCCGCGAGGCCTGCTGATCAATAAAGGACCCGGTTCCAGCAGCGCACTCTGGGCTGGACTGGTAATCCAGAATTCCGAGATGGTTTGCGCCATCCGTTGCGCTAAGCCGGATGTATTTCGAAGTCTCCCCTCCCATCTCAAACACGGTGCGCACTTCCGGATACAGCGCATGCACGCTTCGAGCCAGGGCGCGGAACTCGTTTTCAAATCCGGCGTCGAGGGCACGAGCCACCGTCCGCCCACCGGACCCGGTGAGGCGAATGCCCGCGATCTTTTCTTCCGGCACGACTTCGCAGAACTTGTGCAACAGATCCAAGGCAGCCTGCAGTGGATTGCCCCGCAATCGCCGATACGTGGAAAGCACAACGGGACGCTCAGATAATCCATTGCTCTTGGGCAGTTTCGGAAGAAAGAATGACGAGGACACCTCAGCCAGGAGGGCGAGCACGGGATAGTCTTCAGGTGCACCCAAAGCCGCCAGCTTCACGCTGACTGCTCCTACATCCAAACCAAGGCTGATACTCATGCGACTACACCTTGAGATTTCACAGATGCTCCACGCTTCATTCACTGGACCTGCGGGCTGCAAGAGCAAAATACAGTGAACCGGTCGGGGCAAACTAGCGACTCTGTGACAGACGTCTGTACCTGGGTTACCTACCTCACCTCCCGACGGCTTTGCGTGAAGCCCCAAGCCAGCAGCACTGCGCCAAGCAGGAAACACGCGTAGGCGGGCACGAGAATGAGTGCGAGAGGAACGAGCGCCAATCCAGCACACAAGATCGGCAGATAAAGAATCATGATCGCGATGCGTGTCCGATCCCAAAGAGGACCGTCGCCTTGAGCTCGCCACGCCCAAATCGCGATCGGCAATACCCAAACTATTCCGAGTACGGCAGCATTCAGCACAGCCGGCACCATCGAATCCAAACGAGCCACTCCCAGGGTCAGGTCGCACGCCGCGAACAGCGCGATCACAGTTGAGAGAAACGCGAGCGCATAGCTTCTGCGCAGGCGGTCACCCAAGCGTCTCATCGCAACCGCCACCAAGCCCAGCAGCGCGACAACGAGGGCCGCAACGTACATCCAACGACCCACCTGAGAAAGGATCGCAAGCGCCGGATCGACTAGCGTGTATTCAGCTGTCGGCCAACTCTGAAGCCCCGATATCACTTGCAAACCGTAGCCTTCGAAGAGATCCATACGCGCAACCAGGCTAAAAAGCAGGAGTCCACCCCCCAACACCAACGCTGGTTTGGCACGCAGGCGCGCTCCCAGCCACCTTCCGCACTTTCCCACGACCCTCCTGGCGGCGGAACGCCAACCCGTCGCCGGACTTGGTTCCATCTGCTCCATGGTCCGTGCTAGATACTCCTCGCTTGCCACCACACACATGGTCATGAGCGCGGCGGCGAGAAGTGCGCCGATCACGCAAAGATCCGGTCGAGTGCTCAACATCCCGACGACGAAGAGGTTCACCATCGACGGCACCTGGTTCAATGGAATCACCATCACGCGGAAGTGCTTCACGATAATTGCAGCCCAGCAGATCCACGTGATGATTATCGCCACTGCCAACGTGAGGCGGGCGAAGTCCGACCACCGCTGCAACAACGAACTTTTCTGCGCCGTGTTTTCTGTCCCGAGCGCCTCTGGCAAAGCGCAAAAATAGCCGAATGCGTATGCGGCCGCCGGAACGAGTGTAACCCCCAGCGCGAACAGGAATCTCTCAAGACCGAAAGGATGTGCTGCCCTCCACGCGGTCAAAATTCCGATACCTGCAAGGATCAGAATGGCGCTTGCAGCGAAAAGCCGACGCCAAGTTATCTCGGTGCGGATTGGCAAAGGTTCATGCACGTGCAATCCAACATGAGCATTCATGGGAATTGTCCTCTCGAGACCGACCACAAAACAGGACCTAGCTCTTTGCGTACGACTATTTCATCCGCTCGATCTCTTCGAGCAGCTTTTGCTCATAACTGGATACCGCTTGCCTTCGCTGCGTGTTATTTCCTTGGTACGGACTCCACACGAGGTTGCCACGAACGTGAATCTTCGTGTTAGAAAGTTCTTTTCCATCGGCGTCCTGTAACACTAAGCGACAGGTCACAGTGCTGCGCCCTGCGCCAAGGCCAATCAGCACTCTTTTGGCTGTACTTCCAGAAGTAAATTCATCAAGAACAATATGTGCCCTAATTGGGGCGCTCTCCGCGATCTCGATGTTGGCCATGCGAAGAGCATTTTTCAGACTGTCTTGAACCAAGTTTGGCGCGGATGGTTCTTTGACCTTCTCCGGATTGGGCACGATGGTAGGGTCGACTTGAATCGTCTTCACGTCCCGCAGCGGTGCCGAGGTTGGGGGTGCGGTGCTCTGGGCCTTAACGCCGCAAACCGTTAGCGCTAAACACAGAGCGAGAACCGTCTGAATGATTGTGTTCATCTGAAGTCACCTCTCTGTCCATTGGGTGAGGGGAGCGGAATCCTGTACGGACCGCTGGACTTCCCTGGGACACCCTCTCTTTGCATCCGCAAATGGGACACGTGTCCAGGTCGGCGTCGTAGTACGCCCTGCAGCGAGCGCACGGCAGTCCAAAAAGGACGTGGTTAGGGCCGAGGTCGTCCACCACGGACTCTGGATTTTTGTTGCAGCATGGGTTGAGTTCAAGCCCTGGAGTGTCGAGTGTTCGGACATCGCATCGAGGCATTTATCGCCTCCAACAACTGCGGCTGGAGATTCGCGACCAGTCAAAACAAATCGTTCACCTGCCCGGTGGGAGACGATCCAGTCCAGAATCGGTTCCGAACCAGTCTGCCGGCATCAAGGTTATTCACTCCAATTGCCGTGCTCCAGTCGCCGGGGAAGCCGAGGACCTACGGGTTTCCAGGATCCGTGGGTCAGCCAATGTGTAGCCTTCAGTGGAGCTGGATGGCACCTCCGCATGTGTAGACCCACGGTACGCCTTCAGAGCACTTCTCGCCGCCGGTATAGGTAACCGTAGCAATTCGGTTGTTGTTTACTCCCCAGGAGAAGCTCCACTCAGCGGGGAAGTCGAGAAGTTCAGAAAATCTCCGGTTTGTCGTCGTCCAGCGCACTGCCAAGTCCACTGAGGCGTCGTCGTTCCAGGTATCGCCCACGATGTCGCCCAGATCGTTGATACCCACGGCTTCGGCGTTTGTAAATACACCTTGCGGCAAAGGAAGCATGATCACCGGAGAGTATCTGGTTCTTGACCTGTCGAGAGGCTTCCACAACGCAGGAAGCCAAACACTCCAATCCGTCAAAGCGACCATGCCTGCGATTTCCCCGCTTTCGTTGATGCCATAGGCGTCGGTAAAGGGATAGTCGGCGGAAGGTGGGAGGGACATGACTTTCCAGCCCTTTCCGTCAGGGCGTGGGCTCCATAGCGCACCAATGACGGTCGTCTGGGGGTTGTTATTGTCGCCACCGACGCCAACGATCTGACCGTAATCGTTTACCCCAAAAGGCATCCACCAAAAGTTGGGGTAGGCTCCGGTGTCGAGCGCGTGAATTTTCCACGTCGTGCCGAACTTTCCGTTCTTCCATTCCTTCGATAGCGTCCAGACGACGGGCCCGTCGAAACCCGAATTGGTATCCTCGTCCACGCCGCTACCGCCCACGATCAGGGTTCCGAGTTTATTTGTGCTGACTGCATAGCTCGAGTTATGGTCTGCATACCGCGGGTCGCCGGTATCGGCAAGAGTCCCCAACTCAACCATGCCGGTTTCTTTGGTCCAGGCCACAGCGCGCATGTGCCCGTCCGATGTGATGGAGCCACTGACCACCAGCCCCGTGTTCGAGATGTCGTCGAGTGGCTCTCCGCAACCGATGGACTGCTCGACGGCCAATGCGCCAAGGTCGGTCCATTCCTTGGCATGCGGCCCGAACAAAGGCAGGGCCAGAGTGTGGGTATAGCCTGAGCCGCCGCCAATCGGGGATAAATCGCCAAGGCCAACCATCACGTCGAGGTCATTGATGTGCCATGTGGTCAGCCATGTGCCGCCGGTGTAGGTTCCCAGTTCCCAGTATTTCGTCCGGTCGTCCCGATCGGCCTGAGAATAAGAGCCACGGTTTACGGTCAGGGTTGGAATCCTTGAAGTTTGTCTGGCCATGCGATGCGCGGCAAACCTGCCAAGCGGTGGCTTGGTCGCAGGCTGCTGTGCCCATGCCGACGAAACGAAACACACACCTAGAATGCAAGGAAGAATGCTGATGCGTTTCATGATTGATCTCCATCTCTTTGGCGGGGAGTTCCTGCCCGCACCGTTATTCGTGAACGCTAGTCAAACTTGGCGATGACTGCCGAACAGCTCAATTTCAACGCTCCCTGACCCTCTTTGCTCTCCAGATTCCCACATCATCTGCAGGATTTTGGAAGTCGCCCCAGATTTCTTGCCCGTCACGAGCGATGACTATGCTTTGCACGACCTCGTACGTGTCTCCGACATCGTGGAAGCTTACGGTCCCGGTGCAATCAGGATTCACGGTCACGGTTCCGATATAGTTGTTGCCGAGGGCGGCTCCGCCAGTCCCCGACCAGTCATACGTGCCGCCGTAGGAGCCATCCATGCCAATGTTGATGGTTCCTATAGCGATACCATCCACCGTCCCTGCCTGTGTATACAGCACGTCAGTAATGAACACCCACTCTCCGGCGATGGTTGCGATGGAGCACGGATGCGCCATCTTGCTGGCAGCTACCTTTGGTGCTTGGTCGGAAGCATTCCGAGCAGAGCGTTGATGCCACACCTGCGCGTGCATGTTAGCGACGAGCACGACTGCCACCGCAGCGATGGCAATTAATCCCAAGATTTGAATTCGAGATTTGGCCATGTTTGCCTCCAATGAAATAAGCCTCGGGTTGAATCCGACTGTCCGGGCCTTGCCTGCCCTCTATCTCATGTCCCTTGCTACCCGTACAATGAACAGTGTCTGACCATTGCATGAAATCCTGCTGAATGTGCCCACGGCCCAGAAATGCAACAGTTCCTTCCATGTCGTGCATCCATGTTGTGCAATCACAGTCTTTTCAACAACTTTGTGCTAAACTTCGCGCAAAATAAAGGACGGCACTGTGCCTGTTCCTGTCCAATCTCCGCAGCGAGTTCGTTTTCGCAACTTCGAGTTGGACTTAACCTCTGGCGAACTCCACAAGGATGGTCAGAAAGTCTCTCTCCCCCCCAAAGCCTTCGAGGTGCTCCGCTGCCTGGTTGAACGTCCCGGAGAGGTCGTCACGCGCGAAGACTTGCGGGCCCGCCTGTGGGCGGCCGACACGTTCGTCGAGTTCGATGACAGCCTGAACCACGCGGTCAAGAAGTTGCGCGAAGCGCTGGAGGATCATGCCGATGAGCCGCGCTACATCGAAACTTTGCCGAAGTATGGCTACCGGTTCATCGCTGACGTGGCAGAGGCTGACATGGCAGAGGCGCCCGTGGCAGAGGCAGGCCCGGCCCGGCGCATCATGGGAAAAGCTGTCGTAGTGGTTGCAGTTCTCATCGTCGCCGGACTGATTGCAAACAACGTCTATCGTCGCTTTCGCCCCGCCGAGCGGTTGACGTTGACCGAAAAAGACACCGTTCTCCTAGTCGATTTCTTCAACACCACCGGCGACCCCGTTTTTGACGACACGCTCAGGCAGGCTCTCAGCATCTCCTTGAACCAGTCTCCGTTTCTCAACGTTCTCTCCGAAAACAAGGTCATGGCTGCTTCGCGCATGATGGGGCATCCCGGAGGCAAGCCTCTCACTCCTGATCTCGCTAGCGAACTCTGCCAGCGCGCTGGTGGCAAAGCTTATATCACTGGGTCCATCGTGAGACTTGGATATCAGTATGTCGTGGGCTTGAAAGCCGTCAACTGCGCGAACGGAGACACGCTGGCGCAGGACCAGGTTTCCGTCGTCTCCAAAGAAAAGGTCCTGGATGCGCTGAGCATAGCCGCCGCCAAGCTCCGCACCGAACTGGGTGAATCGCTGAGTACCGTGCAGAAATTCGATGTGCCCCTCCAGCAGGCCACCACCTCCTCCCTGGAAGCGCTGCGAGCCTACAGCCTGGGGCGCAAGGAAGCGGGGGCGCAAGGTCCTCGCGTGGCTTTGCCTTACGATCAGCGCGCCATCCAGCTCGATCCCAACTTCGCGATGGGATACTTCGCAGTGGGCTACGACTATTTCATCTTGGGCGAAGTTGGAAGGGCGAGCGAGTATTTCAGCAAGGCCTTCGAGCTGAGCAGCCAGGTGAGCGAACGCGAAAAGCTGACCATCGCCGCCGCCTACTATCAAAGTGTCACGGGCAACCTGGACGAAGCCGCTCAGACCTACAAGGAGCAAATTGCCATCTACCCCCGCGAGTACCGGGCTTATCTTGACCTTGCCATAGTGTACGGACAGCAGGGGCAGTACGAGGACGCGGTAGGGGCGGTCCGGCAGGCGATCCGCCTTGCGCCCGATGATGCGGCTTCTTACGGCATCCTTAGCTATGACCTCATCGCTTCGCAGCGAATTGATGAGGCTAGGCAAGCCATTGAGCAAGCTCAGGCACGGAAGTTGGATGACCTCGTGCTTCGCCAGGTTCTATATGCTCTGGCATTCCTGAAAAGTGATCCCTCACCGATGGAGGAACAGGCTGCATGGTTCACCGGCAAAGCCGCCGTAGAGAACTCCGGGCTTTCACTCGAATCCGACACTGCAGCTTACACCGGACACCTCCGTCGAGCACGGGAACTGACTGGCCAATCCGTGGACTCCGCTGTGCGCAACGGACACAAGGAGAGCGCGGCCATCTGGGAGGCGAACGCGGCTCTGAGGGAAGCTGGTTTTGGCAATACGCACGAATCGCGAAGGATCGCGGGCGAGGCTCTAAAGCTGCTTCGCACCGGTCAGGTCGTGGAGATTGAGGCCGCGCTCGCGCTGGCGATGACCGGCGATACCGCACGCCCCGCTTCGCTGGCCCAAGATTTGAGCCGGCGCTTCCCCCTGGATACTCAGTTGCAGTCCCTCTGGCTGCCGACTATTCAAGCACAGCTAGCGCTGGAGAAGAAAGAACCGACCGCGGCCCTTGCGAACCTTCGCGTTGCCGCGCCTATCGATCGCGCAGCGATTCAGTTTCTCGCCAATGTTTCTTGCCTGTATCCCATCTATGTGAGGGGTGAAGCATATCTGGCTACGGGCAATGGAGTAGGAGCGGCGGCGGAGTTTCAGAAGATTCTCGACCACAGCGGGATCGTCTGGAACTGCTGGACGGGAGCATTAGCTCATCTGGGAGTGGCTCGTGGGAGCGCTCTGCAAGCGAGAACCTCACAGGGAGCGGATGCCGATGCCGCCCGCGTTCGGGCACTCGCCGCTTACAAAGACTTCCTGACGCTCTGGAAAGATGCCGACCCCGACATCCCTATCCTTCAACAAGCCAAAGCTGAATACGCGAAGTTGCAATGAGTACGTTCAGCCGTTTCCGGTTGCCTCAACACGCGCAAGGTTGAATCGCCTCCCACCGTATGTTCTGGTGTTCTGGCCAAGGTGTGCCGCAGAATGTGCGTGCGCCGGGATCAACCGGCATGCAGTAAGGAATGAAAGAGTCCTGCAGGAAAGGAGTAGCGAACCATCCTGGCCCCGAGTTTTGCGGCAGTCGTCGCGAGGCGAATGTCGAAGCGTAAACAGGGGTACCAGCGGGCAGGGTATTGAGCTTCGAAAAGCGGAAATTCGGTGGCGCCGACCCACTGCACATTTGGGGAAGGCAACATGCACGCAGACGGTAGCGCGAGTTTTGAGTGCGGCCCCGCGTAGTCGTAGACCCCTGGCACGCTGAGAAACTGCATGCACGAGAACCGGGAGACCTCCGCCACGCCTGACTCCGTTGGGAGGCAGGACGGCTCGGGAAGGCCAATGGCTATACGCCGAGCAAGAACGGGGCGGAGGAGTCGGACTCTGGCATAGTACCGATGAACCAACGGAACAAAGCCAAACTGCAAATGGCCGCGGAAGCTGGGGAGGGAAGGCCAGAGGCCAAGGAGAACTCTTCACCGCTCAACATGTCCCCGACACAGAGCGGGAGCAACATGTCCCATGGGCTATGGAGAGTACGGGAAGCGACGAAGCGGGACAAGAAACTCCGCTTCACGGCTCTACTGCACCATGTCACCACCTCTTTTCTGCGGGACTGCTTTTACGCCCTAAAACGACAAGCGGCTCCGGGAGTGGATGGCGTGACGTGGCAAGAGTACGAGCAGGATCTGGAGAACCAGCTCGCGAAACTCCAGAGCCGCATCCATCGAGGCGCGTACCGTGCCCAACCTTCGCGACGAGTCTACATCCCGAAAACCGACGGACGGCAGCGTCCGCTGGGCATTGCTGCCCTGGAAGACAAGATTGTCCAACAGGCGGTGGTGAGCCTTCTCGAACCGATTTACGAGGAGGATTTTCTGGGGTTCTCGTACGGGTTTCGGCCGGGACGCGGACCGCATGCAGCGCTGGATGCGCTGACGGTCTCTATCGAGAGGATGCCAGTGAAGTGGATTCTGGATGCAGACATTCGTGGTTTCTTCGACAACGTAGACCACGAATGGGTCATGAAGTTCGTCCAGCATCGGGTGGCCGACCGACGCGTACTCCGACTGATCCGGAAATGGCTCAAGGCGGGGGTGTCGGAAGATGGCCAGTGGTCAGAGACGAAGATAGGGACGCCGCAAGGGGCGGTGATTTCACCGCTGCTCGCCAATATCTATCTTCATTATGTCTATGACCTGTGGGTCCACGCTTGGCGTCGGCGGGTGGCGCGCGGAGCAGTGGTGACCGTGCGTTATGCTGACGACCTAGTCGTGGGGTTTCAGTATCGGGCTGACGCTGAGCGATTCCGAAGGGAACTTCAGGAACGCTTGGCCAAGTTCGGGCTGGAACTCAATGCGGACAAGACGCGACTGATTGAATTCGGTCGATGGGCCGAACCGAATCGGAAGCAGCGAGGAGAAGGAAAGCCAGAGACGTTTAACTTTCTGGGCTTCACGCACTACTGCGGAAAGCACCGGAAGGGCTATTTCACCCTTTGGCGGAAGGCCACTCGGAAGCGCATGTCAGCCAAGCTGGAGCAGCTCAAGCAACAGCTTCGCGTACGCCGCCACGAGCCGATTCCTCAGGTGGGTAAATGGCTGCAGCAGGTCGTCACTGGCTATGACAACTACCACGCTGTGCCCGGCAACCAGAGAAGTCTTTCGCTGTTCCGCGGCCGGCTGAGTCGCCTGTGGCGGCATACGCTGCGCCAGCGGGGCGATCGACGAAAGATGACCTGGAGCCAATTCAATCGACTCTGCGCCCGCTACCTGCCCGCGGTGCGGATTCTGCATCCTTACCCGCATCAACGCTTCGACGTCACCCATCCGAGGTGGGAGCCGTATGCGTGAAATGCGCACGTACGGTTCTGTGCGGGTTGTGCCTTGAAAGCTCATGGAGTTCAGTTTCCTGAAATGGAGACCGCGGCAAAGCCTAGCTCGCAGCCGCGTACCAAGTCTTGCGTGATGTCCGGCAACGGCCATTGCGAAGCGTAGACAGGGAGGTTGCAGGCCGGAACATCAGTGAACGGCAAGATAGCCCCGAAATCGATCGCGGTGGAAGTAGCCGACCCTATCCCGTAACGGGGAAGGCAGAAACTCTGGATGCGGCATGGCAAGTGTCCAGAGGTGCTTCCGGGGTTCGTACCGCCAGCATGCAGCCAAAGGATTACATGGGAACAAGGGAGAGCCGTCAGGTTCAAGCCTAGCTTGTAGGGTCTGACAAGCCGACAAAGCGAGGACGACCTGAAGACCTGACGGCAGTCAGACTGGCCGACAGTACTCGGGGGTCGGGAGAGCCGACCACATGGGGAAGCGGCCAGCGGAAGTTGAATCGTTCGTGGGAAACATGGGCTCCATTCGAAGGGAGGATTCGGCCTTCTATGCAAAGAGAAGAAACGCCAACCATGGCAACAGGACTCGAACGAATAGCAGCGAAAGCTCGGTGTGAACAAAAGCTTCGGTTTACGTCTCTGACTCATCACATCACCAAGGAACGGGTTTGGGAGAATCTCTGTCAGATTCCGACCGACTCCGCCCCTGGAGTGG
>Ga0335078_10001095_pt1 | contig 41208 bp, 33 predicted proteins | sample Lox_Sample_32_FD_206711 | JGI IMG/M metagenome (GOLD analysis project Ga0335078, IMG submission 206711) | Soil microbial communities from Loxahatchee National Wildlife Refuge, Florida, United States - Lox_Sample_3.2 | ecosystem: Environmental > Terrestrial > Soil > Wetlands | place: USA...
ATTCTGGATTATGTGGAATATCAGGAGAAAGAAGACAAAGGACAACTGAAAATCGAGTTCGGAGGAAGGTAGTTAGAAACCCCCGACTTCAGTCGGGGGAGCTTCACTTTTATTTTTAATAATTAAAATACCGGTTATTTATGAATTTGCCTAAATAACGCAACTGTGGAGAAAAATAAATGAAAACAATCAGACTGGATAAGGATGCTTTTGGTCAAGGTCTGGTTGCTTATTTAAGGGACGGGTGGGCGTATGAGATTGTCGAGAGGAATGACGGCAATGTGGATGTCACTGACAAAGGTGTATATTTTACCAAATATAAAGAATGGCGGGATATAGAAAAAACAGCTGTTAAATATGCAAACGGAAAAATCGCGGATATAGGGTGTGGGGCAGGAAGGCATTCGCTTTACCTGCAGTCAAAAGGCTTTGACGTAACAGGGGTAGACAGTTCTCCGCTAGCAATAGAAGTCTGCAGGAAGCTTGGGTTAAAAAAAGCAATAAACAAATCATTGACAGAAATGGTAAATGGAAAAATAAAATTTGATACTTTGCTGATGCTTGGGCACAATTTTGGTTTATTTGAAAGCAAAACAAAAGCAAAAAGAATATTTCAAAAACTTTATAAAATAATGCCGGACAAAAGCCGTATTATAGCTGAAACTATGGATCCTTATAAAACAGACAATCCGGCACACATGGCATATCAAAGGAACAATGTGAGAATGGGAAGGATGGCTGGGCAGATAAGAATAAGAGTAAGGTTCAGGAATATCACAGGCCCATGGTTTGACTACATTTTTGTTTCTTTAAAGGAATTAAAGGACATTATTTCGGTGACCGGCTGGAAAATTGAGAAAGTATTAAAGGATAAGTCACCAACATACATTGCCATTATAATTAAAGGAGGTAAATAAAATGATAAAAAATATTTTTCTTGCTTTAATACCTGTTTTTGTGGCGGTTGATGCGGTCGGAGTCTTGCCTATTTTTATGTCGCTTACCAAATCCATGAAAGAAAAAGAGAGAAGACAGGCCATCATCCAGTCTTTTTTTACCGCTGTATCAGTGGCGCTGATTTTTATTCTGGTAGGTAAATGGCTGTTCTCACTGCTTGGCATAACTGTCGGGGATTTTATGATAGCCGGCGGTTCAATACTTTTCTGCATAGCAATAATGGACCTGCTGCTGCCTGGCAAACAAAGGCATGTGGACCCGCGTGAAGTGGGAGCTGTACCTCTTGGCATGCCGCTTATAGTGGGGCCGGCCGTTCTTACCACTTGTCTTATTATAGTTGACCAGTACGGGGTGGTGCCTACGATAATATCAGTAATTGCAAACGTATTTTTTGCGGCTTTGATGTTTTCTTTTTCCGGCAGTATTATCAGGGTAATCGGCAAATCCGGCGCAAACGCGCTGTCAAGAATAATGGCTTTGCTGCTAGGCGCAATTGCCGTGATGATGATAAGAAAAGGCATAATAACGATAATTCATATGTAATTGACAACATGCATATTAATCTGAAAATTGCTAGATTCCTTGATAAAGCAGAGGTAATTAAATACGGGATTTCGAACATATCAAAAATAAAACCATGGGGGAAAAAATATAAAAGCGCTATAACCCTGATGCTTAATATTAAACCAGGAATTAAAAAGCACGATGGTGTAATGATGGACAGGGTTTTTCACTCGTACAGCTTGAAAATGAGGAACATAACAGATGAATTTTCAGCTTTCCTGACAAATAATAAGGTACAAAATAAAGTGATACATTTTAAACAAAATTTAAGGCTGATGACCCCTTTTTCACACAAGAAGGCGGCTGTATTGTCCGGACTCGGGTGGATAGGAAAAAATGCGCTTTTAGTAACTCCGGAATTTGGTCCGAGGGTAAGGCTCGCGACAGTTTTGGTAGGTGCAAAGTTGCCAGCAGGCAAGCCTGTCACAAAAAGTAAGTGCGGGGACTGCGAAATATGTGTTGTTTCTTGCCCTGTAAAGGCAATAAAAGGGAAAAACTGGAAACCGGGCATGCCAAGACATGAGCTTCTGGATTCGAAGAGATGTAAGCAAATGATGATTAGAAAAGAAAAGAAATTAAAAAACGATTATGCGTGCGCGATTTGCTGGTTTGTATGTCCGCATGGGGCGAAATAGGCTATTTAACTTTTTCCAATAGTTCCTTTACCCTTGGCTGGTCGGGATTTATTTCAAGGGAATGCCTGAAAAACCACTTTGCTTTTTCATTTTGTTTCATTATTCCATAGCAAATGCCAAGATTGTTTATTATGCTTGTGTTTTTTGGCTCAATTAAAAGCGATTTTTCATAATAAGGCACTGCATTTTTGATCTGGTTAAGATATGAATAGCAAAGGCCTATGTTAAAATACGACCTTGCCATATTCGGGTTTTGTGTTATGTCACGCTGGAAAGCTTCTATAGCCGAAAGGTAATCTTTCTGGTTCATCAGAGTTACTCCCTCGGCATAATTTTTGTTCGCGTAATCTGCCGCACCTTGCTGGGATTCGAGCTGCTTTGCCATGTTCAGAGCGCGTACAAGATATTCTTTGGCGGCGACATTTTCAGGGTCCATAGAGTAAACCCTGTTGAAATAATCAGCAGCTGTTTTAAAATCGCCTATTGAGGCGTGCAGACTACCGAGGTTGAAAAGCACATATTCGTTGTCGGGGGATATAATAAGGGCTTTTTCGAAAAGTGATTTTGCCGAGTTAAAATCCTTGTCTTGGGTATAAAAAACAGCAACATTGGTGAGTATCGGAAGGCAATCATAGGCGGATTCTGCTGCTTTTTGAAGCAAATAAGTATTTAAAGAAGGCCTATTTAAATCTTTGTAATAACGTGCCAGCCCGGTCAGGTAGTTGCCCACGACCTCACGCTCCTCAAATTCATTATAGGTTTTGTCGTAAATAATGCCTTTTAAAGGAAATAGTTTCCAGGGACGTAAATTACCAGGGATTTGTTTTTCCGATACTTCGTAAGCCAGCCCGGAACTAACCTGAAAAAAAGTATGAGAGTTTGCCAGTGTAGTGGTGAACAATGGTATATATTTTTTTGCAAGGCAATAGGACATATTATCCACAATACTGTCTGTTCCCGTCTCTTTGTGCAAAGACATAGCATCCTTAAATATAGTATCCGAATAATCATATATCACAAGGTCTTTTGCGCTGTTTTCAACGAATCGCACGTAGGCAAGGGGATAAATCTGGTTGTCTCCATTTGTGAAAAGATAGGCTTTTTCACCTGTGCTTTTAATTATATCGTAAGGATAATAATAGGCTATGTAATTATCCGACCTGTCGTTGAAATAATAATTTGCCATTACCAGAGGTATCAAAGCAAACAGACCCAAGCCGGATATACATATTAACGAAACATTTGTATTTTTAAAAAGTACCCTGAAAAAAGAAAAAGCCATAAATATAAAAAAACAGGCAGCAATATAAGAAGGAATAAAATACCTAAACGCAAGCTTCATATCTGCATATTCGCCGTAAACAGCAAGCAGTAATATGTTTATTAAGAAAAGTACAATGAAAATGAGCATATACCTGAATTTTTTAAATGCGGATATTATAATGCCGACAATAAAAACAACAAGCCCGGGAATGCCGAATTCCCTTGGTATTACGGTATTGAGGTAGCCAAAATATGCAATATAAGCCGCGGCGGTACGGGAAAACATTTTCCGCTTATAACCTTTTTGGGTCATATAATCAAAGAAATCCTTGATTGAGCTGAAGCGCTGCCACTGCAAAACAAGGTCGCCTGTGCCGCGGATAATTATATAAAGATAGCAGGAAATACCTATTAGGAAAAAAAAGACGAGCCAGCCGGCGCAATTTTTTATATTTTGGAATTTTTTTATACCGAGGTAAAGCCACAACACAAATGACTGGAGTATAAAACTAAAATGCAGCCCGAAACCGGTCCCTGTCACAAACGCAAGCAGGAATAGAACCCTGACGTCATCAATGACTTCAAGGTAATATAAAAACAAGAAAAGCGACATGCTGCAGAAAAAGCCGTTTAGTGTATAAAGTCTGGCAGATACGGCCTGGGACCAGTTTGTATAGGTAAATATAAAAATGAGGGATGTTACAAAGGCGGGCAGAATTTTTAATAATAAGTTATTTTCGTTTTTTGAAAGTATGATAAGGCTAAAAAAAATAATGCATGGCGTAAGTGCCCCGAATAAAGCCGAAAGCAAATTCACCCTGAATCCTATATTTGCAGCCGGAATAAACGAAAATATTTTCCCCAGGATTATATAAAATGGAAAACCGGTAGGGTGGGGAAGGCCAAGGGTGTGCATGACTGAAATGAGCTCGCCTGAATCCCCGAAATACAGGGTTGGACAGAGAGTTTTCAGGTAAACATAAAAAGCCATGAAAAAAAGAAGAGCCGCAGACGATATGTACGCCGCTTTAGCTTTCATATTTTATATCGAGCCTTTCGATTTTCAGGGTTTTGCCTGATGCTTCATCCACTGAAAAAATAACTGCGTTTAAGTGAATATCACCTGTGGCAGGCTCAAACCTTTCAGGCATGAGGCTGACGAACCTTTTCAATATTATTTCTTTTTTCATCCCGATTACTGAGTCAAAAGGGCCCGTCATGCCTGCGTCGCTTATGTAACCGGTGCCTCCGGAAAGTATCCTGTCGTCGGCAGTCTGGACGTGTGTGTGCGTGCCTATAACCGCACTCACTCTGCCATCAAGGTAAAATCCTATGGCCTGCTTTTCCGAAGTGGCTTCGGCGTGAATATCAACAAAAACTATATTGGTCTGTTTTTTTATTTCAATTAAAGCCCTGTCAGCCGCCTTAAACGGATCGTCGGCAGGAGGGAGGAAAACCCTGCCAACAAGGTTTATCACACCAATTTTAGAAGTTTTTTCAGGCCTTTTAACGCTGTAGATTCCAAATCCGGAACCAGGATTATTGTCAGGATAGTTAGCCGGCCTTATAAGACGGGGTTCGGATTGGATGAAAGTAAACACCTCTTTTTTATCCCAAATATGGTTACCGCTTGTGAGCATGTCTATATTGAAAGAAATAAGCTCATCGTAAACGTCCCTTGTTACACCGTTGCCACCAGCTGAGTTTTCACCGTTTGCAATAACAAAATCAATATTTTTTTTAGCGATAATCCCGGGCAACAGAGCTTTAACGGCTGTGCGTCCGGGATTGCCGATTATGTCGCCTATGAATAAAACGTTCAGCATCTTTACCTCAAATTTAAAATATTTCACACATTCTATCTATCTCCTGTCGAGGGAGAGGGTAGTGTGAGGGGTAATTATTTTGCGTATTCTACGGAACGTACTTCCCTTATTACAGTCACTTTTATCTGGCCCGGATATTCCAGCTCTGCCTCTATCTTTTTTGCTATGTCCTTAGAAAGTTGGAATGATTTTACATCATCGATAGTTTCGGGAACGACTAGTATCCTTATTTCCCTGCCTGCCTGTATGGCATAGGTTTTCTGCACGCCTTCAAAAGCAGAAGCTATGCCTTCAAGCTTTTCAAGACGTTTTATATAATTTTCAATTGATTCTCTTCGCGCACCAGGCCTTGCGGCAGAGATTGCGTCAGCCGCCTGCACAAGCACAGCTTCAATAGTAGTTGCCTGCTTGTCCCCGTGATGCGCCTCGATGGCATGAAGCACCTTTTCAGACTCACCGTATTTTTTTGCTGCGTCTATGCCGAGTTGCACGTGGGTGCCCTCGACTTCGTGGTCGATTGCTTTGCCAATGTCATGCAAAAGTCCGGCTCTTTTCGCGATCGCCGGGTCTATGCCGAGTTCTGATGCCATAATAGATGCAAGGAAAGAAACTTCCAGTGAGTGTTTGAGCACGTTTTGGCCGTAACTTGTCCTGTAATGCAGTTTACCAAGCAGCTTGATAAGCTCAGGGTGCAGGTTGGTGATACCGGAGTCCATTGCGGCCTGCTCGCCAAGTTCCTTTATCTTGATTTCCATTTCAGCCTGGGTTTTCTGTACAACCTCTTCGATACGTCCCGGATGTATTCTTCCGTCTGCTATAAGTTTCTCCAGGGAAAGCCTTGCTATTTCACGGCGTATAGGGTCAAAAGCCGAGATGGTAACAGCTTCAGGGGTATCGTCGATTATAAAATCAACGCCGGTCATTGTTTCAAGAGTTTTAATGTTTCTGCCTTCGCGGCCGATGATCCTTCCTTTCATCTCATCGTTTGGAAGGGCAACTACTGAGACAGTAACCTCGGAAGAATGGTCGGCAGCCACGCGCTGAATCGCGGTGGTGATGATTTCGCGCGCCTTTTTATCTGCATTTTCCTTGGTTTCGTCCTCGATTTTTTTCACGGCAAGCATTGATTCCTGGCGGGCGTCGTTCAGCATGGACTGTACGAGCTCGGCTTTTGCCGATTCCGCGGAAAGACCTGAGATTTTCTCAAGCTTTTGCCTTTGCTCGGCAATGAGCCTGCAAAGCTCCTCGTCCTGCTTTTTTATCTTTTTGTCAAACTCGACAAGATCCTTTTCTTTTGTGTTTATGTCCTTTTCTTTCTTGTCAAGCACATCCACTTTCTTTTCCAGGTTATCTTCCCTCTGGCGCAGGCGTTTTTCCAGGTTCGCGAGCTCAGCCCGCTCATCCCTGGTCTTTGCGTCAAAATCTGCCTGAGCCTTAAGGGTCTTATCCCTTGATTCAAGTTCGGCTTCTTTTCTTAAAGCCTGGGCTTCTTTCTTTGCGTTTTCAACTATCTGTGCGGCGAAAGTCTTTGCGCTGGCAATTCTGGACTCTGAAATAATTTTTCTCAGGAAAAAACCTATAACAGCGCCTGCCACGACGGCAATTAAAGCGGTAATAATGATAGAAAGCATAGAATCCTCCTCTGGTTTATTTTAAGTCCATGAAGAGGAGAGAGAATTTATGATAAGGGTTGCAAACGATGGCAATGGGTCATATTTTTAACAGGGTTAAGCTGTACCGGGGGAAATAATGAGAATATAGACCCGGCTCCTGTCAAATCAATAATCTGTAAAGTACCTATATATGACATTAGTGCCATTTTTATCAAGTTTTGTCTCTCCATCCACATAGAAATACCCCCGCAACGTGCCGTGGGAAGCATTATTTTGGGCCCTTCCTAAACAGGTGGGTGCCATGTCAGGCGCTTTAGGCTTCCTCTCGAGGAGGCATGCACACCGCGCGTGAGCCCGGCTCCCGTTTAAAAAAGTGTTGGGCCAAAACAGTTGCTTCTACACGGGCACAGCAGGGATTTTTATCTGCGCTCTCTTAATTATCCAATAACATTTATCCATTTGGATAATATCACTTATAAAATTCTAAGTCAAGAAATTTTTAATTTTCGCGTTGGGTTTTTAAGCAGGACTCGAGGTTCTGATATTATTGACAATAAATTATTTGCTGGTATAATAAAAAGCGCGAAAAAATGTACAGGAGACCGAAAATGAGAAAGACTATAATTTCAATTATTATAATATTATTTTTTGCAGTATCCGGCCATACAAAAGACATTTATTATATCGGTGTATTGGGAAATACTGAAAATGCAGGCACACAGTGTATTGTAAATACTTTTGACCTTGCTTTTGAGCAGGAAAACACAAAAAATGCGAATTTTGAGCTAAAAAGCATTTATATCAACGACAGCGACGGGGAAGACGCTGTTCTCAAACAAATAACAGCCCAAAACAATCTTATGGCAATAACAGGGGATATCGAAAGAAAGCATAAAGATATAATAGAAAAAATAAAAAATATTCCATTTGTTTCGGTCAATTCCGGATTCCTGGATTTTACTACGCCTGCCGGCATGAATACTTTCAGGGTGTGCCCGTCTGACATTGACCAGGCAAAACAGCTTGCAAGGTTTTTAATAGGTGTATTAAAGCTCGGAAGTTTTGCGGTGCTGTACTCGCTTGACGACGATGATTACGCAAAGCAGGCAGACGCTTTCCGGGAAACAGTAAAAAAGAACGGACAGGGAGTAATGTATTTCAGGGAGGTTGAAAGCGGGAGGAAAGATTTCAGGAACATACTGATCAACCTCAGGGATAAAAAAGTCGGCGTTATTTTTTTTGCGGCAGGGCTGCAGCAAATGACTGAAATGGCAAAACAGATTAAAGATCTGAATGTAGGCGCCACCCTAGTCAGCACGGACGAACTTTTTCAGCCCGCGTTTATAAAAGGCGCCAAAAAAGGCGCGGAAGGAAGCATAGCCACGTCTTTGACCAGGCCTTCGTGGGTGAAACAGATTTCAAGCTTTCTGGAAAAATACGAGGTAAGGTTTAAAACAGTCGACAGCCACATGCCCTTTGCGTATGACACGGCCATGATTATTGAAAACGGCATAAACGAGAATAATAAAAACCCGCAGGATTTGATAAATTATCTGAAAAAAGTACAATATAAAGGCGCAACAGGCGATATTTCCTTTGATACGGACGGAAGCAGGCAGGAAAACCAAATTTGTTTTTATATAATCAGGGGAAAGAGTTTCTTGTACAGGAAATTAAGCGTATCTGAAATGGATTTAATAAATAAAATGAGATAACTAAAATCCGCCTATAGTTGACGGGCGATAGTCGATCTCAAAAATATCATGAGGACGCTATGGCAAAAAGACTTGGAGATCTGTTACTTGAGGAAAATCTGGTAACTGAAGAGCAGCTGAAGCACGCCATAACTGAGCAGCAGAAGACAGGCGAGCCTCTCGGCAGGATAATGACGCGCATGAATATTATTACAGAAGAAGCGCTTTATTATTTCCTGGCTATACAATTCGGCGTTGAATATGTGGATATTTCAAATAAAGAAATAACTCCGGAAGTCTATAACCTTATTTCAAAAGAAGTGGCTGAAGAGTTTAATGTAATACCATATCAAGTGACAAAAACGCATATCGTATTTGCCACGTCCGACCCTGACGACCACCTTGTGATCAAGCTTAAAGAAAGGGCACTGCTTCCGCAGGACAAGGAGATTAAATTTATCATCACGTCGGAGACTGCCATAAGAAATGCCTTGAGCATGTATTACGGCGTCACGCAGAAACTCGAACTCGACGATTCAATGAAAAAAATTTTTAACGAGTCAAAGGAAGATACTTTAGGAGCCGCGCCGGAAGAACAAGAGTTCGACGAGAGCTCCGGCGCCACAGAAAACGACGCTCCTGTCATCAAGCTTACAAACGCGCTTATATCTGAAGCTGTAAAGAAAAAAGCCTCAGATATCCATTTAAATCCATTCCCTAAGAATATGGTTGTAAGATACAGGGTGGACGGCGTGCTGCAAAACCAGCCGTCGCCGCCAAGGCAGTACAGAAACGCGGTTGTATCAAGGATAAAAGTTATGTCCAGGATGGATATAATGGAAAAAAGGATGGCGCAGGACGGCAGGATAAAAATAAAAGTCCAGAATAAAGTTATAGACCTGCGAGTTTCGGTCCTGCCCAGCATTTACGGCGAAAATGTGGTAATGAGGATACTTGACCAGGAGGGGCTCATGCTTGATCTGAGCAAGCTCGGGTTTGAGCCCAAAGAGCTTGAGATATACTCTGATGCAATACGCTCGCCTTACGGGCTGATACTGCATACAGGGCCGACAGGCAGCGGCAAAACAACCACTCTTTATTCAGCTTTGTCGACCATAAACGATGTATCGAAAAATATAATGACACTTGAGGATCCGGTCGAGTACCAGCTGCCCGGGATAGTCCAGATACAGGTTAACAGCGACATAGGTTTTGATTTTTCTTCAGCCTTAAGGTCTCTTCTGAGGCAGGACCCAAACATAATGATGGTCGGAGAAATCAGGGATAAAGAAACGGCGGACGTGGCAATCAGTGCAGCCCTTACCGGGCACCTTCTTCTTTCTACCCTTCATACAAACGATGCGCCTTCGACTATCATGAGGCTTATCGACATGGGCATTGACCCTATTTATGTAGGCTCATCGGTAAGAATCATAATAGCGCAAAGGCTGCTTAGAAAAATATGTTCGAAATGCAAGAAACCGTATACACCGAATGAGGATGATTTGCAGAAACTGCAGGTTTCGCCGGCTGATATGAAAAATATGGAAGTATATATAGGAGAAGGGTGTCCTGCATGCAACGGCTCAGGCTATAAAGGCAGGATAGCTATATATGAAATCATGCCGATGACTTCCAAAATGGCGGACCTGGTCTTCGCAAAAGCCGACCTGAACGTCATCAGCGAGCAGGCGCATAAAGACGGCATGAGAACTTTAAGAGAAGTGGCACTTGAAAAATGGAAAGCTGGAATAACGACGGTAGAAGAAGTCATACGAGTAACGTCGATTGAGGATTGACGGAGGAATAAATGGCCGAATCAAAAAAATTAGGAGAGATACTGCTTGAAGAAGGCATGATAAACGAGGAACAGCTCGAAAAGGCCATCGAGGAGCAGTCAAAGACAAGCGAGTCGCTTGGAAGCATACTGGTCAAGCTGGGATTTATAACAGAAGACGTCATGTACCATTTTCTCGCAATGCAGTTTGGGACTAAGTTCATAGACGTAAATGTATTGCACATAGAGGAAGAAGTGGTCAAGCTGGTTACGCGTGAGATAGCGCTGAAATACAAGATATTCCCGATAGAGCAAAAGCCCGGCAAGATTATTTTTGCCACTTCAAACCCGCTTGACCCGGCGCTGCAGATGAACCTGAAGTACGACATTGTCCTGAAGGAAGAATGCGAGTTCAGTTTTGTAGTCACCAGCGAAAGCTCGCTTATGGCTACCATAGAGAAATATTTCGCATCATCATCGAACCTGGAAGAAACTATAAAGGAAACCGAGAACGAGAACTTTGAAATTGAAATTGTGGAGGAAAAAAAGGAACCGGGTGACGAAGGAGAGGAAGGGGACATTTCAGGGGAGGGGAGCCCTGTCGTAAAATACGTAAATTACCTTATAGAAGACGCTGTCAGGAAAAGGGCATCGGATATCCATATAAACCCTTATGAGAAAAAAATAGTCTTGAGATACAGGGTGGACGGCGCGCTGGTGGAAATGCCGCCTCCTAAAATACAGTTTAAAAAAGCCCTTACGTCCAGGATAAAACTGCTGGGCGGCCTGAATATAATAGAAAAAAGAAAGCCCCAGGACGGCAGGATGAAATTTACACTGTCAAACAACAAAAGCGTGGACCTGCGTGTTGCCTCTGTGCCGGCCATTTGGGGCGAGAACATAGTGATGAGGATCATCAACCAGGAATCACAGAGCCTGGAGCTAAAGGACCTGGGACTTTTTGATTTCCAGGAGAGAGACCTTGAAAAGGCGCTGAACAACCCTTATGGCATGGTGCTTATCACGGGGCCTACAGCCTGCGGCAAGACAACGTCGGTTTACGGGGCGCTTACACATATAAACGACCCTCACGACAATATACTTACCGTGGAAGACCCTGTTGAGTACAGGCTTCCTCATATTATTCAGATACAGGTCAATCCAGGGGCCGGGCTTACATTTGCAAACGTGCTTAGGTCCTTTTTGAGGCAGGACCCTGACGTGATGCTTGTAGGTGAAATCCGCGATGACGAAACAGCTTCCATAGCCGTGAAAGCCGCGCTTACGGGACACCTGGTGCTTTCCACACTTCACACAAATGACGCGCCGACGACAATAGCAAGGCTTGTCGACATGAAAATAGACCCGATTTATGTTGGGTCGTCAGTCTTAATATCTGTTTCCCAGAGGCTTGTGCGCAGGATATGCGATAATTGCAAGGAAAAGATAAAAGAAATTGATTACGTCAAGGCTAAAAAAGCCGGCATACCGACTGAAATACTTGAAGGCGGGGATTTTCATGAGGGGGCAGGATGCCCGGTATGCAACTACACCGGATATAAGGGAAGGATAGCCGTCTACGAAACCCTTCCTATAAACACAAAAATAAGAGAAATGATATTTGCCAAGGGTAATTTAAACCAGCTTAAAAGGGCGGCGTGGGAGATGGGAATGATGACCATCAGGGAGTCTGCCGTACAGAGGATGAAAGAAGGAATAACCACCCTTGACGAGGTTATGAGGGAAACGCTGAACGACAAACCGATATTGGAATACTTGAACAAGAAGAAAGTATTAAAATAGGCATAAAGAACAGGAGAACAGAAAATGTTAAAAGAAACAATGTTTAACGACGCAAAGAATTTTTTCCAGGTATTCGAACCAAAAGGCGAAACCATTGCCAGCCTGGCTGTTCCCGGCAGCGTAGAGGTGCTGGGTGACGTAACAGAATTCAATAAAGGTAAGGCCATATCGGCAAACCTGAACAAGAGCGCGCTGATAATGGTCCAGAAAAGGAAGGAAAGGGACAGGTCAATACATTTTTATTCGAGGCGGTATGACGAAAAAATAAGAATGTCCCTGAATGACCAGCAGTTCAGGGAGGAACACGGCTGGGCAAACTACGTAAGCAGCACGCTTTTCATGCTCGAGGGGACGGGCAAAAAGGTAGGCGGGCTCAATGTATATATAGACGACAACATCCCTGATTTTTTTAACGCGAACAGCATGGAAGCACTGGAGATAGGGATCGCAAGTATCGCGCAGAAATTCGGCGACTGGACCATAACAGGCGCTGAAATAGCCGATATTTGCTCCGACGCGGAATTAAAGTTCATGAAAAAGCCGAAAAATACCGCGAAATACATGCCGGCAATATTCGGAAAAAAGGGTATGCTTAACTATTGTGACGCCGGGAAATCCGTGAATGAAAACATGAATTTTGACATTGACGGCCTGGTATTCATGGTGATGAGCGCCGGCTTGAAAAAGAAAACCATGGAAAGCAGGATTATGAAGATCATTGATGAGGTTAAAGAGTCGATTTCAATCATAAAAGGCACTGGGAAAAACATAGATTCCCTGGACGCGATGACCATGGAGGAGTTTGACGAGTTCAGGAGCAGGCTATCGATAACACAGAGGAAAAGATGCGCATATTTCATATCGGAAAACGACAGAGTGGAGGCAGGCAAGCAGGCGCTTGCTTCGGGCGATACGGCTAAATTCCTGGAAATAATAAACGAATCCCAGAAAAACATAGCAAACAGGCTCGAGGTAGTAACGGAAGAAAACGAGGCGCTGATGGACATATCGCTTGAGAATGAGGGAGTTAAAGCGGCCCGCCTGCTGAATATGGGCATTGACGGCACCGTGCTTCTGGTACTGGAAAAGGGCAAAAGGATCCAGGTTGAGACCAAGATAAAAAAATCCTTCCTGGCCAGGACAGGGCTTGAGATAAACTCGGAGGTTTTTGACCTGACGAACGAGATTGAGGAAACAAATATAAATGTTTCGGAATTCAAGAATGAGACGCAGGGTTAATTACCTCACATACGGATGCAAAGTAAACCAGTACGAGACTGAAAGAATAAAGCAGATACTTTCGGATGCGGTTGAAGAAAGCGTTGAGGCCGAAGCTGATATTTATATTATCAATACATGCACCGTTACAAAGAAAATCGACGACGAAATACTCCGTAAAATCAGGCAAATAAAAAAACATAAAAACAAAAAATTAGTTTTAACAGGCTGCATGGTCATGCGCAATGACGAAAGCGGCCTTTCCGGACAGGCCGATTTTATAATCCCAAACGATAAAAAATTCGACCCGGATTTTTACCCGGATGAGTTAAAACCCAAAAACTGGCATGAAAAAACAGGCAGAGTATTAAAGGAATTCGGCGGAAAAAACAAGGCGTTTGTCAAAGTAGAGGACGGATGCGACAGGTTTTGCACGTACTGCACCGTGCCGCTTGTAAGGGGGAGCAGAGTCATTTCAAGGGCCGAAGACGAAATTATCATTGAAGCAGAAAGCCTGACCAATGCGGGCTACAGGGAGCTCGTGTTGACCGGGGTAAACCTTGGGTTATACGGCAGGGCGGAAAATAATGCGCTGGAAAAACTTTTAAAAAGGCTCGTGTCTATAAAAGGCATAGGCAGGGTGAGGCTAAGCTCCATAGGGCCTAAAGAACTTTCAAATGAGGCAATAGATTTTATCGCGGAAAACCGGGATAAAATATGCGGGCATTTCCACATGTCGATGCAAAGCGGCGATGAAAAGATGCTGAAACTCATGAACAGGAACTATACGCCGGATGAATACATGGCGAAAGCTTCATATATTATAAAGTCTATTCCAGATGCGGCAATAACTACCGATATAATAGCAGGGTTCCCGGGCGAGGGCATTGCGGAGTTTGAAAATACATGCGCTTTTATCAAGTCAGCGCCGCTTACCAGGCTTCATGTGTTCCCGTATTCCGACAGGCCCGGTACAAAAGCGGAAAAGATGAAGGATAAAGTGCCGGAGCAGGAAAAAAAGCGCAGGATAAAGGTATTGATAGGCATAGGCAAGGCGAAAGAAAAAGAATTCGCTGAAAAAAACTCAGGCAAAAAACTAACTGTGCTTGTCGAAGACAACCCCAAGGCAGGATATTTCAGCGGATATACAGAAAATTATATAAGGGTAAATATAAAGGAAACAGACAGCTCGAAGAAACTTGTAAACGGGCTCGTGCCTGTCATTATAACAGAAGTAAGAGACGGAAAAGTATACGCGGAAATAATTTAAACAATTGATAATTGATGATTTAGAATTCTAAAAACGGAGGTATTATATGGATGACTGCCTTTTTTGCAAGATAGCGGAAAAAAAGATCCCGTCGAAGATGGTTTATGAAGACGCTGACCTTGTGGCATTTGAGGATATCAACCCTGCCGCGCCTGTGCATATCCTTATAGTGCCTAAAAGGCACATACATTCGCTGAACACCATTGCCGAAGTCGACAGGGAAATAATTGGAAAGCTTTTTATCGCAGCGAAAACTATTGCGAAGCAAAAAGGAATAGCCGACACCGGCTACAGGACGGTCTTTAACACGAATAAGGACGCCGGCATGGCAGTGGACCACCTGCACCTGCACCTGCTAGGCGGACGTGTATTCGGCTGGCCGCCAGGGTGATAAGAAAGTGCAGAGTTTAGATTGTTAAGTTTAGATTTATTAAGACTAGAAACAAGAAACCAGAAGCTAGAAATTTTATTTAGGAGTTGTTAATTGAGACAGGCTATTTGCCCGGTTTTTGGTAAGTGCGGCGGATGCGCATACCAGGACATGGAATACGACCAGCAGCTTGCCATAAAGAAAAAAGAAGTGCTGGACAGGCTTTATATGCACCACATTGAACCGCCTTCAAACGTAAAAATATTCTATAAAAATGAGTATTTTTACAGGAGCCGCATGGATTTTATTTTTTCGGACAATGGGCTCGGGATGCGAGAAAAAGGAAAGTTTGCAAAGGTAGTGAACTTTGAGAAATGCTACATATCAAACGATGGCATAAACGGCATTTTTACAGAGGTAAACTCCTGGTTTTTCGCAAATAAGGAAAAAATTGATGTTTTCAAGAACAGGGAAAACAAAGGAACCCTACGCTACGCGGTAATAAGGAACCCGTATTTTTCAAAAGAAGCCTCCATTACTTTTATCCTGAACAAGGATTCTGAAAAAGCAGACGGGCATAAGGCTCTTATCAAAGATTTTGCCGCGGGCTCAAAGGTGAAAAACATACTCGCGGGCCTGGTGAAGCACAATACGGACCAGAGCGCGACAGAAGATTACGAAGTAATAAAAGGCAGCGACATTATATATGAGACAATGCAGGAGATGAAATATTATTTCCACACGCAGGGCTTTTTCCAGAACAATTCGCCCGTGTCCCTCGACATGCTTTATTACATCAGGGAAAAACTCAGGGACGGGGGCGACACATTGCTGGACTTGTTCGGCGGCATAGGAACATTCGGCATATTCCTGTCGGACGCATTCAAAGAAACGCACACGGTCGACAATAACAGGCTGAATATAATATGCGCAAGGAAAAATCTGGATGAAAACAGGGTTTCCGATAAAGTAAGGGTGCATGAAATAGACGCCGAGGATATAGGCCAATTAAATTACCTGTTTTTTAACAAAAAAAGCGTATTTGTTCTTGACCCGCCGCGTGTGGGCCTCCATAAGAAGACAACCGCGTTTATAACAGAAGTAAAACCCGGGACCATCATATATGTCTCGTGCAATCCAGAACAGCTCGCGAAGGACGCAGAGGCGCTGAGGGAATATTATGAAATGAAGGACCTCGCGGTTTTTGACATGTTCCCGCAGACGAAACACGTGGAATCAGTAGCGACGTTTGAGTTGAAATAGGGAAAAGATAAACATCCCCTGGCCTGGGTAGAAAAGGCATATTATGCAGTATCAAAAATGACATCTACCCGCTCAACATCCCATTGGGATATTGAACTCTTGTTAAGGAGGAAAACAAGGTTTCCCCCTTTAACAAAGGGGGATTAAGAGGTTTTATTGAAATAAACAATTAAAAGGAGCAGCGACAATGATTCAGACTTTGAAAAACTGGAAAGAAGTAATAGACACGTGCAATTTGTGCAAGGAAAGAAAAATGGATTTTATGAGCAAGTGGCTGATAGCAACACGGGCATGCGTATTTTCCATGACAATCACGTCCGTACTTGTGGGCGTTTTGCTGGGAGTGATAGACAGGAAGTTCAACCTCATATACGCTGTGCTCGCGCTTGTAGCGCTGGCGCTGGCACACGCGTCAAACAACCTGATAAACGATTATTTCGACTATAAGCAGGGCCTTGACACCGAGGATTACCCGCGGACACAGTACTCTCCGCACCCGATAGCGTCGAAACTCATAACAGAAAAACAGCTTCTCGGCGCGTTTTTTACTTTCAGCGCCATCGAGCTTGCAGTAGCGATATTTTTCACATTAAAATGCGGGATATGGGCGATTGTTTTTGCCGCAGCAGGGTTTCTTCTGAGCGTGTTTTACGTCGCTCCGCCGCTGAAACTGAAATACCGCGGCCTAGGGGAGTCGGCTATATTCCTCATCTGGGGGCCGCTTATTACGGTAGGCACTTATTATGTTATGACAGGCACCATGCCTCTGAAAGTCTGGCTGGCGTCAATACCATACGGGCTTGTTGTCACAAACGTGCTTCTCGGGAAACATCTAGATAAGTACGAGAAGGACAAGGAAAAGGGAGTCAAGACACTTCCTGTAGTGATGGGATTCAATAACGCAATAAATTTTACCATAGTCAACACAGCCCTTTTTTACGTGGCGATCGTGGTGCTCGTGGTATTCAAATTTTTCAGCCCGATTATTTTAATTGCATTTTTGTCACTGTGGAGGTTTGTGAAATTCGTAAAGCTCTTAAAGGAGAAAAAGCCGGACAAACAGCCGGAAAATTTTCCTATATGGCCGTTGTGGTACGTGGCATGGGCTTTCTGGTTTAACAAGATGGCAGGGGGATTTTTTATAGCCGGGCTTATCCTGAGTGCATTGCCGTGGTTTAAGGTCTAACAAAAAACAGGAGGGGAAATATGAAGAAATATTTTCGCTTTTTAATTATATTATGTATAATAATTCTTGGGATAATAATATTTATAAGAAATCAGAACAATGGGGCAGGAATTGATAATTCGTATCACGGCACGCATAAGGTTCTTAATGAAAAAGAGAAGAATCGAATAGAAACAAATATATCAAAAGTAAAACTCGGCGACAATATTCACACTGTTAAAGGATTGTTGGGAGAACCTACTTTTCAACAGGAGGCAGCTAAAAAAGAAACAGGCGAATTAGAATCTGCTATTTTAACTTATTATTTTATGAAAAGAAATTTGTTACTATTATCATTCAACTATTTTTATATATTATAACGCGCTATAGCGATGGCTACGGCAAGCAAAAGGGATAAAAAGATAAAGATAGGAAGGGAATAATAAGCATCCTTGAACTCAAGCCCTGTAAGATGCAGGTATGCGTTTAAGAGCCTGTTTAATACGACCGGAATGAATACTACCACAAGGCCACCGCACAGGACAAATACGGCCCACATGGTGATTATGTAATCCTGCAGGTCCTGCGAAAGCGGTGGAAAGAGGGGATATATGATTTTTGCAAAAAGGAAATACATGGCAATAAGCGAAAGAGGAAGGATGAAGAAAAGGTAAAGCCTGCGGAGTATCCTTTTATTTTCCTTTTTTTCGTCAAGGATCCTTTCGGTGTTGCCGATTTTTGTGAGGGTCTTATACTGCTTTAAAAATACATTCAACGCCCACAGCTCGAATTTCATGAATTCACCGGATATCTCGTTCCACATGTAAAGAAGATACATTACTATGAATATAATGAGCCAGAAATAGTCGTTTGCAAGAACCGCAGAATGTATAAAGATTGCCGAGACAATAGAGAGGCAGAAAAGCACGACCATATCAATTTGCGTCATGAATAGGGATAGTTTTTCAAACAACCTGACAAAAACATAAAGGGACATTGTATCCTCTATTTCCTTTTGCTGCTTGGTAAGGCTGTTCAGGATGAGCCTGGTCTCCTGGTCCAAGTGGGTTTCGGAACTGTATTTATATATTTTGGCAGCGATTTTTTCATAATAACCCCAGAACCCGTCTTTTATTGTCATATAAATGCCGTTAAGTATATTATGAATCATTATAAAGAAAGTCCAGATTAACAGGAAATATACAGCCATTTTTATTTCGCACCATCCTTGTAGTATGTAGTAATTATATATAATTTGGCCTGAAGTGTCAAAATATAAGTCTTATCTACGTTGTCATTGCGAGAGCGAAGCCACGAAGCAATCCATGTTTTTAAAGGGAAAAACGAGATTGCAACGCTCCCGTTGGTCGCTCGCAATGACAAAAACAACCCGCTGATAATGAATAATATTGATAAAGGCAACCTAAAGCGGTATTATTGATAATCAACTTACAGGAAGGACATATTATGGAAATAAAACAGATAAAAGATAAGGACAGAATCCAAAAATTTTTGCTTCAGGACCCGTATTTGCACCTTTATGAAATAGGCGATTTGCAGGAACGATTGTTTAAGAACATTACCTGGTACGCGGCTGAAGAAAATAATGAAATAAAGGCCCTGTCCATGCTTTATACCAGCCTTTCGGGCAGTTATGAGCCGATATTTTTCCTTGTGGAAAATACAAACAAGGATGCGGAAAAACAGCTTCTTGAGCAAATCCTGGCAAAGCTGCCGCAAAAAATATACTGTCATGTTTCAAAAGGCTTAAGCGGAATATTGAAACAAAGGTATTCATTCGAAAAGCAGTATGATTTTATTAAAATGAAACTTATGGGCGACATACTGGTGGATAACTGCATCAAATACCCGGAATTCACCCACAGGATAAATAAGAACGATTTTGAATTTGTGAGGGATTTCCTTAAATCCGTGAACCCAAATGCTTTTTTTAACAAGGCAATGCTCGATACCGGAAAATTTTTCTGCATAAGGAAAAACAGCGACATACTGTCCATGGCAGGCGTGCATTTATATACAAAGGAATTCGGAGTCGCAGCCATAGGCAATGTCGCGACAGCGGAAGAGCACAGGGGAAAAGGATATGCCACGTCGGTTACGGCGAGCCTTTGCAGGGATATATGGAAGGAAGTTAAATATATCGGGCTCAATGTCCGCGCGGACAATTCAAACGCGATAAAGGCGTATGAAAAGATTGGATTCCAGAAACATACGGAATATGAGGAAATAAAGGCGGAAGCAAAGTTATAGGTGATGCTATGATTTAAAATAAAACCCCCGTACCCCCTTTGTTAAAGGGGGATTATGATTGCAGGGAGGTTTACATTTTCGATAAATCCGGCAATGAGGTGATTAGATATTATGAAAAAGGCAAGGCTTGAAAAATACCGGGAAGAGGTTTTAGCTGAATTAAAATACGATATCCTTGAATTCTGGATGAAAAACGTCATTGATTACGATAAAGGCGGGTTTTACGGCGCTGTTGGAGGAGACGGCAGGCCAAAGCCTGATGCAAAAAAAGGAGTTATCCTGGCTTCGCGGATTTTGTGGACATATTCGAGGGCATATATAAAATTCAAAGACAGGCAGTATTTAAAAACAGCGGAGCTTATGTATGAATACATCATTAAACATTTTGTGGACAAAAAATACGGCGGTGTGTACTGGATGCTTAACGCAGACGGAAACATAGCTGACCCGATAAAGAAATTTTACGGCCAGGCCTTTGCTATATACGGTTTTGCCGAATATGCAAAAGCATCCAAAAGAAAGCAAGCCATGAAAAACGCGATGCAGTTATTCAGCTTAATGGAAAAATACGGCAGGGATAAAACAAAAGGCGGTTATATAGACGCCCTGGCTAGGGAATGGAAACCAGTGAAAGACACGAGGCTGTCGACAAGAGACATGAACACGCCGAAAACAATGAACACAAACCTGCATGTAATGGAGGCATATTCCGCGCTTGCGCTTCATACCGGCAGTAAAAAAGTCATAAAGGCCCTGGAAAATCTTGTAAATGTTTTTATAGACAGGATTATCATGCAAAACAGCCATTTTGGGCTGTTTTTTGACATGGACTGGAAAGAAGCGTCGTGCAAAATATCATTTGGACATGACATAGAAGGAAGCTGGCTACTGACCGAGGCTGCAGGTATAATAGGAAACAAAAAGTTTATTGATAAGGTCAGGCCTTATAGCGTCCGCATGGCAGAAGCAGTCATGCGTGAAGCAATAGATAAAGACGGCGGCATATACAGCGAAAAGGAAGCAAACGGCCATATCCACAGGGATAAAGAGTGGTGGATGCAGGTCGAGGCAATGGTCGGGTTTATGAACGCGTATGAAATTACAAAAAAAGAAATATTCCTTGAGAAATCCCTGTCTGCCTGGGAATACTGCAAAAAGTATTATTTGCGTCCGGGCGGCGAATGGTACCCGAACCTGGATGAAAACAACAGGCCGGATAAAAAGCGCGATATCGCAGGCCCGTGGAAATGCCCGTACCATGCAGGCAGGGCGTGCATGGAAATAGCGGAGAGAATTGTAGAGTGAAGAGTGTTGAATGTTGATTGAAGCCCCCCTCATTAACAAGAAGGGGAAGGGAGGTTTATTTTTCAGTTTATGCAGTTAAATCCCAGATAACTGAATCGAAAAACGTGTTTTTCCATCCTGTAAAATGAAAAATTCTTGAAACCCCCCCTCTTTAGGAGTATATTTACATTGTATTCAGGGTTTGGCAGTCAACATTTTGTTTGGAATTCCAAATGCCAAACCATGTACCAGTCGTTTTACTCCGGTACATGGCCATGAACCCGAACGATAAAGAGTGGTTCATGGTTGGGAATTGAAAATTGACAATTGCTTTAATTGAGGGATAAAATGCGGATAAAAAGTTTTTCTGAATTACAGAAACAGAGAAGCTTTATTTTAATAAAATTAATAAAATATTTCCTGTTTCTATTGTTTATTATCTTCATAATAAATTCCCGTGCCCTGGCAGTTTCGCCGCCATGTTATATTATGCAATGGGGGACTTCCGGAACCAGTAACGGGCAGTTTAATACGCCTGAAGGAATAGCAGTAGACAACAGCGGGGATGTGTATGTTGCAGACGTAATTAATAACAGAATCGAGGAATTCAGCAGTACAGGTGCATATATAACACAATGGGGCAGCCCGGGAACCGGCAATGGGCAGTTTAATGAACCTGCTGGAATAGCAGTAGACAGTAGCGGAAACGTGTATGTTGCAGATACAAATAACGAAAGGATTGAGGAATTCAGCAATGCGGACGCGTATATAACACAATGGGGCAGCCCGGGAACTGGAAACGGTCAGTTTAGTTTTAATTTGGCAGCAGCAGTGGTGGCGGTGGACAGCAACGGGGTTTATGTTGCGGATACAAATAACAACAGGATCCAGGAATTCAGCAGTACAGGTACATACATTACACAATGGGGAGGTTATGGAGGAGGCGATGGCAGGTTTCAATTTCCGCGAGCAGTAGCAACATCACCCATAAACGGAGATTTTTATGTTGTGGATTCAGGCAATAACCTAATCCAGGAATTCAGCAGTACAGGCACATATATCACTCAATGGGGAAGTTTTGGAACCGGCAACGGGCAGTTTAAAACACCTTACGGAATAGCAATAGATAGCAGCGGAAATGTGTACGTTGCAGATACAAGTAACTTCAGGATCCAAGAATTCAGCAGTACTGGTACATACATAACGCAATGGGGAAGTTTTGGAACCGGCAACGGGCAGTTTGGAAACGAGGGATATGGAGGACCTTTTGGAATAGCAGTAAACAGCAGCGGGGATGTGTATGTTGCAGACACGGTTAATAACAGAATCGAAGAGTTTGGCGCGTGCCCCAGTCCGACTATAACGCCAACATTTACCATATCTACGACCTATACAATTTCACCAACAATTACATCCACACCAAGCTTGACATGCACAGCAACAATAACCCCAACACAAAGCATTACGTGTACTGCAACTATATCACCCACAATAAGTATGACATGCACAATAACTATAACACCTACGGCAGTAATACCGCTTTGCCTGACTTTATACAAGAATTCGCCGAACCCATGCTCAAACGGTACGAATATAGTCTACCAGCTATGCGATACTGCGCAGGTGAATGTAAAAATATACACTGTAAGCGGAGAGGTTGTGAGAGAAATCCAGCAGCAAGGTGTGCCGGGCATGAACAGCATATACTGGGATTGCAACAACAAGGCAGGCAAGGGAGTGGCAAGCGGAGTATTTATATACAGCATAGAAGCAGCGGACGGCATAACAAAGAAGAAGGCATGGGGAAAGATGGCGGTGGCCAAATGACATTTGGGATTCAAAGAGCAGAGTGAAATCCCATAAGCCCTCCTTTTGCCGGCGCCTTCGGATTGACAAAAAACGCTTTGATTTTAGAATTGTCAATTTTCAATGAAAGATGTAAAATTATTCAGGATTTAGTACCTGGGATACAAATTTAAAGCTTCTAATGGATAAATGCGGATAATAGGGCGGAGTAAAACCCCCTCAGTCCCCTTTGCTAAAGTGGGGTTAAAAAAGCAGGAGCCTTATGAAAAAATATTTATTAACAGGTTTAATACTCCTGGCTGTTTTAAACGGCAGTATATACGCCGGGACAGAGCTTGTGGGCACAACGAGCATAAATTTCCTGAAAATCCCTCCTTTTGCCAGGGCAGAAGGCATGGGAGAGGCCTATACAGCCATATCAGACGGCACGTACGGCCTGTATTACAATCCTGCGGGCATCTGCAATCTGACAGGTTATGAGGTCCAGGCTAGCCATATAGGCTGGTTTCAGGATATAAATTATGAATTTGCATCTATTGTGGGGCCTGTCCCGAATGCCGATGATATCGGGAAATTCGGCCTAGCCATCGCATGGCTGCAGGTCAACAACATGAACAGGACGTCCATGGCCCAATCCTATGACCCTTCTTATTTAAACACCATAAACCCGAACAACCTGGTAACAGGCAGTTTTTCCCCTTATGATTATTCAATTATCGCCGGATACGGTCAGGATATAAATGAAAATTTCAGCGCAGGAGCAACCCTGAAAATCAATTCGGAAAACATAGATACTTTCAGCGGCGGGGACCTGGTGGGGAACCTGGGCGCGATGTACAGGACGATGATTAACAATAACCTCATAAAGGCGGGGCTGACGCTGTCAAACATCGGGGCAAGCTTTAAAAAAAATAGCACGGCTTTCAACACGCCGATGAATATGCAGATAGGGCTGGCCGACCGGATCCAATTATTCGGCAACGAGCTTACCGTGGCCGGGCAGGTAATACCGCAGACCGACTATAACCCGCTATGCGGCGTGGGCGCGGAATACTGGATAGGCAGCATACTGGCGCTGAGGCTGGGCTATGAATTCGGGGCATTCAACCAGCCGACATTCGGTTTTGGCTTAAAATACGGAAGCGTTGAATTTGACTATGCTTTTGTGAGTTATGATGAGCTGGGGAACACCAACAGGATTTCGCTGGTTTATTCCTGGGGCACGCCGCCTTTGAAGCTGAAAGCCGCACCTGAGGTTTTTTCGCCCAACGGCGATAAATACCTGGACTGGACATATTTTTACCCTTTTGCAAAACTGCCGGATAAAATAAAGGCCCTTAAAATCGATATTTACGACGAAACCGGGCAGACGCTTTTGACGAGCGTACAGGGCAAAAGCGGACTCGATAAATACATCGCGTGGGACGGCAGGGCAAACGGCGTTGTCTTAAAGGACGGGGTATACAAAGCAAAGGCAAACGCAGAATACGACAACGGAAAATCAGAGTCAAACGAGGCCGGCGTCGAAATAGACAACACGCCGCCGGAAGTAAGGGTGGACGCAGAACCGAAACTTTTAAGGCTTGGGACGGAAAATCTCATAATACCCGCGACATTCACTTTTTACGCGCATGACAGGAATAATATAGGAGCATGGCAGTTTGTAGTTTGGGACAAGGATAAAAAAGTGTTCTTTTCGACAAAGGGCCAGGGCGAGCCACCTATTTCATATATATGGGACGGCAGGGCAAACAACGGCGATTATATAAACAGCGGGACCATTTATTATTACAGTTTTACCGCTTATGATACCGTGGGAAACAAAGGGCAGACACCGGTCCAGGCGCAGGTTGTGCTGCTCAGGGAAATAAAGCTTACGTTCTCGTCTGATACTTTGTTTGACCTCGGCAAGGCAGATGTCAAAATATCCGCTTATAATGTACTGAAAACAATGAAAGAAACGATTGACAAATACCCCGGGAGCGACATAACAGTAGCCGGCTTTACCGATAATACCCCGATTATGGCAGGGAGATACGGATCAAATACAGAGCTGTCAAAGGCAAGGGCGGATGCAGTGAAGTTTTTCATGGAAAACCTGCTTGAAATGGACGGGAATAAGATAACAACAGAGGGCCACGGAGAGGAACAACCGATAGCGGCAAACGACACGGATGAAGGCAGGCAGAAAAACAGGCGCGTTGAGATAATAATAAAAAGCACGATATATAAGTAGGTGCTGGGTGACGAGTGGTAAGTGATAGGTATCCGGTTTGAATGCCGGATGCCAAATAGAAGAAACTTGACAAGGTGCTTTTAGGCGGTATAATTATAGTGAAAATATGGAGGCAGAAAATCAAAAAAATCCTGGTTTTATTCTTGTTTACAGCAATATTTTTTGTGGTTGCAGGGCCCGCAGCCGGGGCGCCGAGCAGTATCGGCAATGAATTCTGGCTTATGTTTCCCCAGAATTACGACGGCGGCGGCGGCACTTTTCCGTCCCTTATCATTACAGGGCAGACAGCTGCGACAGGCACAGTAACCATACCCGGCATGTCTTTTACCTCGAACTTTTCGGTAACGCCCGGCAGCGTCACAACCGTAAACCTGCCCCAGGGCGCTTATGTCAGCACGGACGACGGCGTACAGCAGGTGGCAATACATGTCACTGCATCGGCCGGCATTACGGTCTACGGTATGTGGTATTACCAGTATACTACCGACGCATTTCTTGCCTTGCCTGTATCCGCGATCGGCACCAGTAATATGGTTATGGCATATAATGCCGGAAGTCTCTATGCAAATGAATATTCGGGCCCGCAATTAGGAATAGCTGCGGCGTATAATAACACAATCGTAACCATAACTCCGAGCTGCGCAACCCTGGCAAGAGCGGCAGGTGTGCCGTACAGCATTACAATGAACCAGGGAGACGCATACCAGCTTTTTGTTTCTGCCACGGCATCGGACCTCACCGGCACTTTAATATCTTCCACCCAGCCAATAGCAGTTTTCGGATCCAACAGGTGCGCTAATGTCCCGTCCGATCAGTATTACGCATGTAATTATATAATCGAGCAGATGCCGCCCGTACCGGACTGGGGCAAAAATTTTTTTACAGTGCCGCTTGATACCAGGTCAAACGGGGATACTTTCAGGATATTATCTTCAGCGGACGGAACAAACGTACAGATTAACGGGGCCAGTGTGGCTACACTGAACACAGGCCAGTTTTACCAGACAGAGCTTACCACAGTGTCGAATATTACCGCAAGCGAGCCGGTGCTGGTCGCACAGTATTCGAACTGCACTTCATACGATGGGGACGCAAACGGGGACCCTTCCATGATGCTGATATTCCCGGTAGAACAGTATTTGAACAGCTATACAGTAAGCACGCCTGCAAGCAACTTTTTGTCAAACTACATTAATGTAATCGTGGACAGCGCCGACGCCGGCAATGTCATACTGGACGGCACTGCAATACCGGCATCCAGTTTTTCGGTGATAGGCGCTACGGGATATTCGGGCGCTGCTGTTTCAGTAGGAGTCGGGACCCATAATTTATCCTCTGTTGCAAATTTTGGCATAAATGTATACGGTTTCGCCCAAACAGATGCTTACAGTTATCCCGGCGGCGGAGCGTTCGCCAACCTCCTGGTTTCTCCGACCATGACGCCGACATGGACTTCTACATCTACAGCGTCGCCAACCTATACAATTACAGCAACATACACTCCTACGCTTACGGTAACCCAGACATGTACTGTAACAGTATCGCCTACGCCTGTGATACCTCTCTGCCTGACTTTATACCAGAATTCGCCCAATCCCTGTTCAAACGGCACTAATATAATTTACCAGTTGTGCTGTTTTGCGCAGGTAAATATAAAAATATACACGATAAGCGGCGAAGTCGTGAAGGAATTTTCCCAGCAGGGACAGCCGGGTGTTAACAGCATATACTGGGATACCAGCAACAATGCAGGCAGGAAAGTGACGGACGGAGTATTTATATACAGGATAGAGGCAACTGACGGCAAGGATAAGAAAAAAGCATGGGGGAAGATGGCGGTAACAAGATAAATTATCAATTGCCGCGAATCCACCGACTTTAGTCGGTGGTGGGCGTGGGGTTGCAAACCCCACACCTTGTTGACCACCAACAAAGTTGGTGGTCGGATAGTTGTAGGCGCAGGCTTTATGCCTGCGGGTTCTTAAAAGATTAAATGAAAGCACGCACATATAAAAGGTGCGGCTACACAAGCTTTTGAAGCCCCCGACAAAGTCGGGGGAGCTTCACTGAAAACAATAACCAGGAGGTTAAAGTTGAGCATATATGAGGAGCTTCAGTTGTCTGAAAAGAAATATAACTTTATATATTTCGCTTACAAGGGGGAGTGCGCGAAGTTTTTCGAGGGATTCCTCGCATTTCTGAAAGATTATCTTAAGATACCGCAGGGAAAGCTTATAGTCCTGGGGAACAAGGAAAATGAGAAGACGCCGTCGTACTCGTACCCGGTGTATGCAGTCATGACCCTGCTCAATGACGGGTTTTGGCACGTACAGGTAAAGCTTGACTTAAAGGATAACAACCAGAAGGACGTGACTCCGGGCACGCAATCCGAGATAACAATACTTTATGCCTTCAGGAAAGACAATGATGCGTACACGATAAAGTTCAACGAAACCAGGGATGTATTTAAGATACGCGGGGAAAACAGCGAGGACATGAAAGTATTCGCGGATTATATAATCGAAAAAATTAAATATTATTACGAACGGAGCTTCCTGGACTTCCTGGCGAACACTGATAATACCAGGGAAAAGAAATACGGGTTTATAAGGCACGAATAGCAAATCAAAAAATAAAATCCCATTCATAAAAACCATTAAAATATTGTGTTTAAACAAAAATATAGTATAATTTTGGATCAGATACTATTCAACGGAGGAAAATTTTGAGTTATTTGCTTGGACTTGATATAGGCAGTTCGTCGATAAAAGCATCCATAATCGATAAAGACTCAGGCAAGACAATAGCCACTGCGGCTTCTCCAAAGCAGGAAATGGGGATGATTGTCAAAAAACCGGGATGGGCAGAGCAGGAGCCTGAGGCCTGGTGGGATAACATAAAACTCGCAATAGCCGAAATAAAATCAAAATCAAAAATCAAGCCTGAGGGCATAATCGCCATAGGCATATCATACCAGATGCACGGGCTTGTGCTTGTGGACAGGAACAGGAAGGTGCTCAGGCCTTCCATAATATGGTGCGACAGCAGGGCCGTCGGGCAGGGGGAAAAGGCAGAGAAGGAAATAGGCAGGAAAAAATGCCTGGAGCATCTGCTTAACTACCCCGGCAATTTCACAGCTTCAAAACTATGCTGGGTAATGGAAAACGAGCCTGCCATATATAAAAAAACATACAAATTTATGCTGCCGGGCGAGTATATAGCAATGAAAATGACCGGCAGGATAGTAACGACCGTGCCGGGGCTGGCTGAGGAAATGCTCTGGGACTACAAAGAGAATCGAGTGTCGTGTGATGTGCTGCGTGCCACGGGGATAAATGAAGGCCTAATACCGGAGATACTTCCTACGTTTTCAATACAGGGGGAAATGACAAACAGCGCTGCAAAAGAGCTGGGGCTTAGGCCGGGAATCAAGATTTCATACAGGGCAGGGGACCAGCCGAACAACGCGCTTTCCCTGAACGTGGTAAATCCGGGAGAGGTTGCTGCGACAGCAGGCACGTCAGGCGTTATTTTTGGAATTACGGACAAGGATTTATACGACCTAGGCTGCTGCAGGGTAAATACTTTCGCGCATGTGAGTAACACTGAAAAACAGAAAAGAAACGGCGTCATGGTATGCATAAACGGAACAGGGATCTTAAACAGATGGATGAAGCATAATATTGCGGGCGGTATGGATTATCCTGAAATGAACAAGCTTGCAGCCGCTATACAGCCGGGCTCTGAGGGCTTAAGCATATTGCCCTATGGCAACGGAGCCGAGCGCACATTGATGAACCGGAATATAGAAGCGTCGATTCACAGCCTTGTTTTTAATATTCACAAAAAGAACCATATACTGCGGGCAGGGCAGGAAGGGATTGTTTTTGCCATGAATTACGGACTGGATGTCATGAAGGGCATGGGAATGAAGATAAGTAAAATACGCGCAGGGTATGCAAATATGTTTTTGTCGCCTGTGTTCCGGGAAATATTCGTAAACACGACAGGGGCTTCGCTGGAATTATACGAGACGGACGGGTCAGGCGGCGCGGCGCGCGGAGCGGGTCTGGGCGCAGGCGCGTATAAGACATATAAAGAGGCATTCACGGGCCTGAAAAAGATAACTACGCTTGAACCGACAACAAAATTAAAGAGCGCATATAAAGAAGTTTATGAAAAGTGGAAAAGAATACTGGAAAAGGAATTGAAAAATGTAAGTTAAACATCCCCTTTACCCATCCTTGTTAAGGAGGGGTAACCGCATGTCCCCCTTTAACAAAGGGGAATTAAGGGGGTTTTGCATTAGGGCATAGCAGTAATTAATGAGCTTAGATACGAATAATCAGGCGACTGATAATAAAAATTAGGAGGTTCGGATGATGGAAGAGAAATCATTGCACAGTATTTGCAGGTGGACGTTTAACGCTGGAAAAGGCGGGTTCACGCCGGACGATGAGAGGCCGGGATGGAAAGGAGATTTGCTGGGTACAGTAGGGATAATCAAGATAATAAAGACCAAAATAATACCGCGGCTCCCGAAAAACGTAGAGGTCGGCCTTGAGGCGCATTATGATTACGAATACGACGAGAAGACAGCTGCCGAAATAGCGGATGCGCTTGTGGATGCGAAAATTCCCTTTGCTATGGCAACCCCGGGAGCGCATAAGCATTTCGCGTACGGCGGCATAGCTTCGCAGGATCCCAAGGAAAGGGACGAGGCAAACGAGTACGGAAAAAGGGCTCTGGAACTGGCATACGGGCCGCTGAGGAAAGCCTGGCACAAGGATCCGAAAAAGGCGCCGTCATTTATATTATGGAACGGCTCGTTCGGGTACGATGTGGCGACAGTAGGAATAGCAGACATGTACAGGAACCTGAAAAGGAGTGTTGCGTCGCTGTGCAAGCTCGAGGAAAAGCTCGGCGGAAAACTCTACATGGCCATAGAGCCGAAGCCCAACGAGGGACATCCGGCAATGCTTTTGCCGACGGTGGCAAGCGCCATAGTATTCTGGAAAAAACTCAACGAGGAGTTTGGCATTAATATAGAAAAAAAAGGCGTGAACAAGGAGTTCGGACATTCGGAAATGATAGGACTGGACCTTGTTTATGATTCGGTAGAGGAGCTGGATAATAATATGATGGTACATATGCATGTCAACAGCCAGGGGTATAACGACGGCATAATTCTCGGCGGGCCGGGAAAATACGATATAGACAACGGGGTCAGGATAAACGGCATGAACATAGCAGTAGCCGGGCTGATACAGGAAGCTAAATATTCGCGCTGGAAAGGCCATGACATGCAGCCGCGCGCATATGACGATGAGGATCAGGCAATAGACAGGGTGATAAGGAGCGTATTAAGCTGGGAAGCCTGCGACAAGGCTGCAAAGGAAATAGACTACAGGAGGCTCAGGACGCACCTGGAGCTCAGAGAGACTGCAAAGGCAGAGGACATAATGCGGCATGCGGTGGTCAAGGCCCAGCAGTTTTTTGACAAAATGTATAAGTAGATTTGGAATTTGGGATTTGGAATTTGAAATTGAATTGAAAATATTAAAAATAAAGATGCAATATTGTAATCCTCTCCCCCTTGACGGGGGAGATACAGAGAGAGGGTGTAATGGATAAGAATGATGGCAAGATAGAAGAGAATAAATGAAAAAAAAGAAAAGTACAATACCTGAATATAAAAATTACAACCTTCCAATAAAAAAACGGATAAAAGACCTGCTTTCGCGCATGACGCCTGAAGAAAAACTGTCGCAGATGCTGAACGAATCGCCTGCTATCCCCAGGCTCGGCATAGCGGAATACAACTGGTGGAGCGAGGCGCTGCACGGCGTGGCAAGGGCAGGCTTTGCCACTGTGTTCCCGCAGGCAATTGGCCTTGCCGCGACTTTTGACAAGGACCTGATGTTCAAAGTGGCCACAGCCATATCCGACGAGGGCAGGGCAAAACACCACCAGGCATTGAAAGAAAACAACCGTAAAATGTATTTCGGGCTGACTTTCTGGAGCCCGAACGTAAATATTTTCCGTGACCCGCGCTGGGGCAGGGGGCACGAGACATACGGCGAGGACCCGTACCTAACCTCACGTATGGCAGTGGAGTTCATAAAGGGCATGCAGGGAGACGACAAAAAATACCTCAAGACAGCCGCGTGCGCAAAGCATTTCGCCGTGCACTCGGGGCCCGAGGCAGACAGGCACTCCTTTAACGCTGTGGTATCGGAAAAAGACCTGCACGAGACTTATCTGCCGGCTTTCAAGGCATGCGTGCAGGAAGCAAAAGTGGAAGCAGTGATGGGCGCATACAACAGGACAAACAACGAGCCGTGCTGCGCAAGCAAAAAACTCATGGTTGACATTTTGCGTGGAGAGTGGAAATTCAAAGGGCACTACGTGTCGGACTGCGGGGCCATACACGATATTTTCGAGGGGCATAAATACACAAAGACAGAAGCAGAAGCTGCAGCGCTGTCGACCAGACTGGGCTGCGATTTGAACTGCTGCCTCTGGGATAAAATGTGCGCAAACGCAGGCAGAGGACTGCAAAAGGCTTATAAATACGGCCTGCTTGACGAGAAAACAATAGATACAGCGCTCGGACGCCTGCTTGCGACGCGGTTTAAGCTCGGCATGTTTGACCCGCCTGAAAAAGTAAAATACGCAAAAATACCCTACAGCGTGAACGACTGCAAAGAGCACAGGGAACTCAGCCTTCTGGCGGCGCAAAAATCCATGGTGCTTTTGAAAAACGATGGTAATTTCCTGCCCATGGACAGGGAAAAAATAAAATCAATAGCTTTAATAGGGCCGAATGCAGACAGCGTGGAAGCCATGCTCGGTAACTATAACGGCACGCCGTCTAGAACGACCACAATGCTGCAGGGAATAAAAAACAACGCAGGCAAAAATATAAGGGTGGATTACGTGAAAGGCTGCAATATAAACGACAATAATTACGACCAGATGGAAAGCGTCATCGACATTGTCAAAAGGTGCGACATTGCAGTAGCTGTGCTGGGGTTGTCGGCCGAAATCGAGGGCGAAGAGGGCGCAGGAGGCGATAAAACAAGCCTTTTGCTGCCCGGAATACAGAATGAAATGATAAAAAGGATATCAGCGCTGGGAAAATCCATAGTGCTTGTGCTTATAAACGGAAGCGCAGTGACCTTCAATGTAAACGACAAAAATATAAAAGCAGTCCTTGAGGCATGGTATCCCGGCGAAGAGGGCGGGCAGGCAGCTAGCGACGTGCTTTTCGGTAAATACAACCCCGGAGGAAAGCTGCCCGTGACTTTTTATAAGACAACTGAGACCCTGCCGGATTTCAAGGACTATAATATGAAAGGCAGGACATATAGATACTATGCAGGCGAGCCGCTTTATGCTTTTGGGCACGGGCTGTCATACACGGTTTTCAAATACAGAAACCTGAAACTGAATGCGGGGAAAATAAAAAAAGGGAAAAATCTGGATGTGAGCATAGATGTAGTGAACGCAGGCAGGATGCAGGGAGACGAGGTTGTGCAGGTTTACCTGAGGCACCTTGATGCGAAGGCCGACGTGCCTCTAAAACAGCTTGTCGGGTTTGAAAGGGTAACCCTGAAACCGGGCATGAAAAAGAAACTGGCGTTCAAAATTACTCCTGAGCAGATGTCATATTATGATAATGACGGAAAGCTTGTCCTGGCGACGGGAAAATGCATGCTGTATATCGGCGGCGCCCAGCCTGGACATGAAGGCATGGCTAAAAATACCGAAGTAGTACAAGCGGGATTTGAAGTAACCTGATAAATGGCAAAGAAAAAATGGTCGGTATACATAGTCAGGTGCAGGGATAAGACACTTTATACAGGAATAAGCAATGACGTGGAGAAAAGAGTAAAAGCTCATAATACGGGAAAAGGGGCAAAATATATAATACCGGAGAGAAGACCGGTGAAACTGATGTATGTCGAGGAAGGTTATGATGTTGGCGGGGCATTGAAACGGGAAAGGGCAATAAAAAAATCCGGAAAAAGGGCAAAAGAAAAACTCGTGTCAAAGATGGGATATTACCGCCCTCAGAAATAGAAACCTCAGGCCCTTAAAGCGTAATAATAGCCATTCTTGCTTATTATTTCTATGGGGATTTCGTAAAGATTACTTATGTTTTTATCATTCAGAATATCCTTCTTATGGCCGTCTTCAATAAATCTACCTTCTTTCATAAGAATAATCCTGTCTATTTCGGGGATAACATCGTGCAGGTTTTGCGTGACCAGTATGATGCTTACGCCTGATTTTGCGATTTTGCGCAGGATATTGCTGAACTTATAAAATGCGTGCATGTCAAGGCTGTTTGCAGGCTCGTCAAGAATCAGCGCTTTTGGGTCATGCACAAGGGCCCTGCCTATCAAGAAACGCCTGGCCTCACCTGAAGACATCTCATCCAGGAGCCTATTTTTAAGGTGGGAAATTTCCAGAAAATCTATAATTTTTTTAGCCTTGTTGACCATTTTTTGCGTGATTTTCTCGTTGAAAAGCCCTACTGCGCTGAAGAAACCCGACAGTACGACATCAAAACCGGTGATATCGCGTGTAAAAGTATACTGCAGGTCATTGGAAACTATGCCCAGAAGATTGCGCAGGTCAAAAATATTCCAGATGTCATGGCCGAGCATCTTAAAGCAAGAACTATCTTCATCCGGCAAAGGATAATATTCCCTGGTAATGACTTTTATAAATGATGATTTTCCGGCACCGTTCGGGCCAAGTATGGCGATATTTTCGCCTTTGTTTACGCTGATGGATATGGAATCAAGGACTCTTTTGCCGCCTTTTATTACTGTGATATTTTTAAATTCCAATAAAGGAGAGGTCTTCATGGTTATATTGTGTTCTCGCTTATTTATAATAATTTGTTTATAAAAAAATGGGGTGGACGACGGGATTTGAACCCGCGGCCCCTAGGGCCACAGCCTAGTGCTCTAACCGCTGAGCTACGCCCACCACATATTAAAGTTGTATAGTATAAATCCTGATCGCCAGTCTGCGGCCCCTAGGGCCATCTACTCCGCCTGCTAGACGCAGGCGGAGTAGCATCCCCTCGCTCACTGACGCCTCGCATGATAACTTGATGCTCGGCTGTTCCTCGCTAAGCGCTCGGCGTTCGCTCGCCTTGAGCCAGGTGCTCAAGCCTATTGCTCTAACCGCTGAGCTACGCCCACCACATTTAAATAATAATAACTGGTCGGGGTGAGTGGAGTTGAACCACCGGCCCCCTGCGCCCAAGGCAGGTGCGCTAAACCACTGCGCTACACCCCGACAGAGTGCATTTTTGGGGTATAATTATAGCATAAATTTTTATTTAAAATATACTAAAATATATATTAAATAATTGTATAAAAATTCAATAAAATATAATATAATAAATATATTGGAGATTATAATATAAGTAAACTTTTCGGCTTTTTGTACGTCTAATAATTTATGTCATTTACATTTTTTCATTATGAAAGGCGGTGATACAAGCCAGAAAATGCAAGCGAACGGATTTTATAAGCAAAAAATTAAAAACAAAAATCTAGGAGGATTAAGATGAAAAAGACATTTATTTTGATTTGCGTGTTATTGTTTGTAGCAGCCATAGTATTTGCGGCACCTGTACAGAATGTAAGCTGGAAGAAACATCCTAATTTAAGGGCAGCACAAATGCTGATAGATAAAGCATTTCAGAAGATAACTGCCGCACAGAACGCAAACGAGTTTGACATGGATGGTCATGCTGCGAAAGCAAAAGATCTTCTGGATCAGGCAAATGTCGAAATAAAGCTGGCCGCACAAGCTGCAAATAAAAACGCAAAGTAAATAAACGCTAAATATAGTTAAAAAGCGGAGAAAACAAGAAAGTTTTCTCCGCTTTTTTTGTTTATAAGTGATGTTGTTTTATAACACATGGTTTCAATATATAAAACGTTCTTAATAATTATTATATATATAATAACTAATATGCAATCAATATTTATTAATATCAGAATCTAAAATGAATCTATTCTAATTTTGGGCAAACTTAAGTTCGTGCCTTGTAATACAGAAAACAAAATTATATTGACAAAAAAATTAATCTCTGATATACTAAAATCACTTACTTGATAGTTACAAAATGAAAAAGGGAATTCACTTAGGGTTTTTAAAAACTTACAAAAAGGAAGCGTAAAATGAAAGAAAAACTAATAGGAATAGGAGCTTCAGCTAGACTCACGGGCTTGTCCGAGAGGACATTAAGGTATTGGGAAAGCCTGGGACTGATAAAACCGGTAAGGCTGCCGTCAGGACACCGCAAATTCAGCAAAACAATGGTAAAAAAAATCATTTCTATCAAGGAAATACTTGATAAATATAACTTGAGAATTAACGACCTAATCACTTCTTCCAAGTTCCTCCAGGACGAGCTTTTAAAGGAAAAAGTCCAAACGCCGGACGTATTTGATATTAATATAACGCTTGATTCTGAAATATACGAATATGCAAAAAAAATCGGGAAATTAAACCCGCTTACAGGATTACCCGACAGTATGTTTATTCAGCAGGAAATAGAAAGGCGTCTTGAGGAAAACATTAAGACAGCCATATGTTATATAGACATGAAGGATTTCAAATACTATAATAAAAGGTACGACTATGATAAAGGTGATGTTGTACTGAAATTCCTGGCAGGGCTCATATATGATGTTACAAAGGAAAACGGCGAGAAAGACGATATCGCAGGTCATCTCGGCGGCGATAATTTCGTGATCGTCACAGCGCCTGACAGGTACAGCAAGATATGCTCCGAACTTATAAAGTCATTCGACCTGCTTATCGAGCAGCATTATGACAAGGAAGACAGGGAAAAAGGATACATCACAACCAAAACAAGAAGGGAAGAGGAAATACGTACGCCGATAATGATCCTGTCGATCAGCGTCGTGTGGAACATAACAAGAAAACTTTCGCACTATGCCCAGGTTGAGGACATAGCCAGCGAGCTGAAACAATACGCGCAAAAATTCCCTAAAAGCGAATTTGTCGTGGACAGAAGAAGCGAATAATTTAAATAAAACATTATCAAAGCCGCGCATGATGCGCGGCTTTTTTTATTCCGGGGACGCGAATACCCCGGACATTTTAGCCCGGAAATGAAACATCCGAATGATTTTCACGCGAAACAAGAATCCTTTTGGGAAAAAGATACCATGGGCGTAAGCCCGTAGTATATTTATTTATTCTGAACGGCTTTTTCGAGATATTCAATTGTCGGGTTGATATCGGTGCGCCCGGGATTAATGCTTTTTATTGTCATGAAGCAGTCCAGGGCGTCCTTGAGTTTATTTTGCTTGTAATAAACGACGCCAAGGTTGTACCATGCGTTTTCGTATTTGGGATTCATGTCTATTGTCTGCCTGAACAATTCTACAGACTTATCAATATCACCAAGGTTGAAATACGATGTGCCCATATTGTACAGGTACTCATAGTCCTGCGGGTAGAACTTATGGGCCATTGTAAAGTACTCAAGCGCAAGCTTATAATTGTCTTCATTTTCGCAATACTGGGCCATGCTATTCATGGATACAGCATAGTCATGGATGTACAGATCAACCGCGCTTTTATCAACATATTTTTTATCCACGTCAAAGATCCCGCGCAGATTGAAAAGCTTCCAGAGATTTTTGTTCACCATAAGGTACTGATCGGTGATATATGCATAATCTTTAAACATGATTTTAAAAACACATGCCTTTGGCATAAGCTTGAGGTGGGGATCGATAGCACCCTCTTCGGTAGGATTGTATGTAATATATATCGGGTAGCGTGAAAAATTCAGCCGTATCATAGCGTTTATTATTGCGCCTGTCGACTCGGTGCCGATGTTGTCCGTATTTATTGCCGGCAATGCTACATCAGGATTTTGTTTTTTTATGCCGTCCCTTACCCAGCGCATCGGGAGTACAGCCGTGCCGACAAGCGTTACATCCGGCCTTATGTGCTTTACATACCTTAAGTACCACATGGGGAATATTATTCCATCGCCGGTAGCGAAGAGTATAGCATTGTTTTCCACGGCAAGCAGCATGTTTAGATTGTAATCATACGCATAATAATAGCTTGCTTTATCAAGCCGCGGATAGCCAAAAACTAGCTGGGGAATAAGAACAGCAAGGCAGCAACATATCTCAACAATATACCGCCGTTTAAAAATGGCGCTGATTTTGACCGCGATCCACAATATGCCAAACCCGAGAAACAATGATAACGAAACATATACAGGCGTTATATAAGTCTCCATGATATAAAGCCTGTCGGCAGTCAGGTTAAGGTAAACTGCAGTTACGGCCAAAAAAACAGCAGGAATATACATTAAATAAATAAAAAGGGCCTTTTCTTTTTTGAACAGAATAAAAGCACCGGCAATAATAAAAACAACTCCTACAACAGCATACTCGCCTATGCTTGCCGAAAAAAACTTGCCGGCTTGGCGCAGCGAGCTTAGAAAAGACCGGGTTATTTCACCGTGAGAGTATTCCCACCTGGTAAGCGTCTGGAAGAAACTTTTGAAAGTTGACGGATCACCCCAGTTCAAATATGCCTGCCGGGCGCGTATCGGAAGGTAAATATAAATCAGTATTGATATAAGGAACAGGGAAAAAGCAATAAAATAATTATTTGTTTTTATGCTTTTAAAAAAACCGGATTTGTACAATAAAAATATGTATCCCGGCAGCATGATTAACTGGGACATATGATGGTTGCCGAGGCTTAAGCCGAATAAAAAACAGAACATATAGAACATTGTCAGCCTGTGCCTATGGTTCCTGCCTTCATAAAGGCTTATAAGCACAAGGGTCAGGACAAGGGTAAACAAAATATTTAATATATATATACCGCCTTTTGCTATTATAGCCTGCTCCCATATGGTATAGCCTGCCATAAAAACGGCAGAAGGAAAGACAGGAAGCAGGGGCGAATAGCCGGTGAAATTCATTATACGCAGCAGTTTTGAAAATATGACGTATATCAGGAGAAAATCAACCATTGCCAGGAACAAAGACAATAAATAAACCCTGAAACAAACATCACCGATTGGAAGAAAACAAAATAACTTTCCTATGAGGGTAAAAAGCGGGTAGCCCGGCGGATGCTGGATGCCAAGGGTGTAAGAGGCTGTGATTGTTTCGCCGGAGTCGGCATGATACACAGACGGCGGGACAGTTGTCAAAAGAATAAAAAATAATAAAAGCGCAGAGACAAAGGGAATAGAAGTATTTAAATTATGTTTTGGACCGGCAGGCGTTTTATTCGCCTGGAGGCATGTCTGGGATGTCTGGGACTGGTGCATCTTTGAAATAGTCGATCAATTTCTGTATGTTAAGCTTGTCGCCTTCTATTATCTGCAGCCCGGCCGCATACCTTCCGAAAAGCTTGTACGCATTCCTCTTAAACCATGCTATCCTTACTGAAAGGTGGAATTTTTCATTCGTAACTTCACCTGCCGGGATTATTATCTTGAGTATGGTCCTCTCGGGGAGGTTGTAGTCGCAGTTTATCAGCATTCCGTTTGTGCTTACGTTTATAGTCTTTGCCCTGAAGGATTCACCTTGTTTTAAAGGCATATTTGTAGACATGAGATCCTCGGGGAATGAGTCAACTTTGCAGTCGCAATCTATAATCTGTGTATATCTTGGTGCTCTTCTTGATTCATGTTCGGGTTTTTTCATTTAATCTCCTCTTTTAAAAACCAATAAGATTTAACTGCCGGCTAAATTAACTTATGGTGCCGGAGGTCGGACTTGAACCGACATGCTATTGCTAGCGGGGGATTTTGAGTCCCCTGTGTCTGCCATTTCACCACTCCGGCGAAACAGCCATCAATTATTAAGTACGTTATTATATAATTAAACTGCGGGATTTGTCAAATCAAAATTGGCCGCGTAAAACAAACCAAAAACAGCTTGAATTTTAGCCATAAAAGTATTAAAATTTATCCACCTGCGCAGAATATACGTGCTACGCACGTAGTTAAATAAGTTCTACTTCGGTGGACGTCGCATATTATGACGGTACGGAAGCTGGATACACGTAGTGGCTCCAGTAAAACTGGATAAAGGATGGTGCCGGACATGCCTGAAGGCGAAATATTCATGGAAAGAAGGAAACATAAAAGAATTGAGAAAAAAATAAAAGTTTTTTATAAGGTTATATCTTCGCCGACTGAAATAGAGGAGATAAAGAAAAAAACACAGAAAAAACTCAGCGAAAGCATAAATATAAGCGCCGGCGGTATACAACTGCTTATCGATGGAGAGGAGCTGAAGACCGAGCAGCTTCTCAGGATAGAATTCAGTGTGGACAAGAAACCGGATCCGATAATTACTTTTGCCGAGGTCCGGTGGATAATGCACGACAAAAAGACAGGGATTTATAAAACCGGCATTGAGTTTCTTGTGCTGAAGGAAGAGGATAAGAAGATAATAAACGAGATTATTGACGAAGAGGATTAAATCCCGGTCCGGCCTGAATTAATTATAAAATAATCCAATAGTATCACTCCACAATCCAAAACCAAGATTCCAGAATAAAAGAGGAATTATGTTTAACAAGTCCGATTTCCGCTATATAAGCCTGAATATGCTTAATGAAATATTTGAAAAAAGGATGTGGCTCAGCAGGGCCGCCGGGGAACACGCTGCGGCAGCAGATAAAGAGCACGAAGACATTAAAAAGATTTATGAGCTTACTTACGGCATATTGAGAAACAGAAGCCTGATAGACTACAACCTTTCCTTTTTCCTGCAAAGATTTCCCGATAACATCACGCTGCAGAACATACTGCGCATCGGATACTACCAGCTTGTTTACATGGATTCAATACCCGACTATGCCGCTATCAATACATCGGTAGAGATAGCAAAAATAACCGGAAATAAAGGCAAATCCGGTTTTATAAACGGCGTATTAAGGAGCGTTGCAAGAAACGCAGGCAAGGAAAAAGAAATAAAAACAGCGGACAGGACAGACTATTTGTCCGTAAAATATTCTTATGAAAAATGGATGATAATGTTTTTAAATAAATATTACAATAACACGGTGCTGGAAAAAGTGCTTGCGGCAGGCAATGAAAAGCCGCCTGTTTTTTTTAGGGTTAACACGCTGACATCAGAGCCCAAGATACTTCAGGAAGAATTAAAAAAAGCAGGCGTGGAATGTGCGGTAAAAGAAATGCTTCCCGGATGCCTTTTGACGGTTTCCGGGGATCCTGTAAATAACGATCTTTTCAAGGCGGGAAAATATTTTATCCAGGACATGTCATCACAGTGCCTTGGGCATTTTATCCGTGCCCGTGAAGGAGAAACCATTATTGATGTAGGAAGCGCGCCGGGCGGAAAAGCGGCTTATATGGCCCGGGACATGAATAATACCGGCAGGATAATTGCCGTAGAACCGGACCCGGAAAGGATAAAACTGCTTGAAGAAAACATAGTAAGGCTGGGAGTTAAAAATACGGAAATAAAACAAATTGATGCCACGAAGGAAACAAAGGATTTTTACGGGATTGCAGACAAGGTTGTTGTGGACGCGCCGTGCTCCGGCCTCGGCGTAATAAGGCGCCATCCTGAAAAAAAGTGGATACTGGCAGAGGATGAAATGAAAAGATTCCCGCTCATTCAGGCCGGGATTTTGAACAATACAAAAAACTGGGTTAAGCCGGGCGGGAGCCTGTTTTATTCCACGTGCACAATAAATCCCGAAGAAAATGAAGTTTTAATCGAAAAATTTTTAACCGAAAACAAAGATTATGAAATTGCGGATATTTTTGATGAAAGCGGCTTTGCGGAAACAGGCGAATTCGCAAAAGGAAAATATTTCCTGTCTTTGCCGGGAAACAGCAAAAATATGGACGGTTTTTTCGCAGCAAAGATGAATAAAATCAAATAAGAAAGTTCGAAAAGAGTTTCAGGAAAAGTTCGAATAGAGTTCAAAAAAACAAAACGGACAGGACGGGAGTCCTGTCCCTGCAAATTACTGATAAATAAGGAATATTTTGCCCTGCATGTGAGTGCCGCTGTCAGGGTTTGAAAGCACGAAATAATATATGCCCGCAGATACCTTGTCTCCATACCTGTTTTTTCCGTTCCAGTACGCCACTATGTCGTTTGTCA
>Ga0335078_10001096_pt1 | contig 41185 bp, 35 predicted proteins | sample Lox_Sample_32_FD_206711 | JGI IMG/M metagenome (GOLD analysis project Ga0335078, IMG submission 206711) | Soil microbial communities from Loxahatchee National Wildlife Refuge, Florida, United States - Lox_Sample_3.2 | ecosystem: Environmental > Terrestrial > Soil > Wetlands | place: USA...
TGACCGTCCTGGCAACGGCTCACTCCGACCCGGAGAACAAGGGCACGGGCCGCGATGAACCAATCCTTATGGCTTTGAGTTACGGCAAGGGCCGGATTTTCCATACGACTCTGGGGCACGATGTGGCGGCGCTGAGTTGCGTTGGATTTATTACGACGTTTCAGCGCGGAGCAGAATGGGCTGCGATCGGCAAAGTGAGGCAGAAAGTGCCTGCTACTTTTCCAAGCGCAAACACGGTCAGCTTTCGCGTAGACATTGCCCGGATGGATCCGGGATCTCTGGCCACCCTCAACGCTGTTGTTCAACGTCAACCAGCTGCAAGTCCCCCGACCAAAAGTCAGCCATAATTAGTTCTATCGGCACGACCTACCGTAACCTGAAAGCACTTGGATGCAAGCGTCATGCCGGCCTGTAGCTGAAGAGTCTCTTGCATTCGTCTCGGAGGAATCCGCCCACCACAGGGATCGCATGATTGCCTCTTTCGAAAACAAATCGGCAAGGAATGAGACATGCCCGCCACTTGTAGTCTTCTGTCCCCCTCTTCCGACCATAAGCGGCAATGTCTTCCTGCGAAACGCCGTATACCACAGCACCGATTCTCGCCCAGACGCAAGCGCCGGCGCACATGGCGCAAGGCTCATGAGTCGTATAAAGCACGAAGTCGGGGAGGTACCGTCCATATCCGCTGCACACGTACTTGAGCGTCTCAAGCTCCACATGCTTGATGCTAGACCCTGAAGTCTTAACGCGGTTTCCCGCATTCGCGATGACCACTTCCCTCCCGCCAACCACGCGGGTGATCACGGCGCCAATCGCATAGTCGCCACGATCGCGGGCGCGTTTCGCCTCAGCAATCGCGAGCTGCATGAACTTCTTCTTCGGTCGATACGAATCGGAAATCATGACTTTAACGGAAATCTCCACCTAATTCTTATCATTTAGCGCCAGCAGTTGTCTCCCCTACTCCATGCCGGGCCAGATTTGATCTCAGTTTGCGCGAGCTCGAGAACAACGCAAACATCTGGCGGCCCTTAGCCTTACGCCGATTCTTGTTCGTGATTCGTAACGCGAGACGATCTGCTGCGAATTTCGACTCCACGTCATGGACAATGATTGCAACACTGAGGGGGAGAGGAGTGGATCCGGACAACTGCCCGAACTGCGGCGGCACTGGATACATTGCGAGGCCTGTCGATCTGAACGGTAAGGCCGAGGGTGTCGCGTTTATCCGTTTGAAATGTCCCGCCTGCGGGGGCACGGGCCGGAAGCGCTCGATCCCACCTAAGACCACGGGCTGACCGCACGGCCTGCGGTGCTTGCGAAAACGTACGGCCCCGGTCCGTCACTTCCCGTTTTATGGCTGACGGCCCGGGCCGCACGTTACGAATTTCCTTCCTGGTTCTCTAATACATCAGATTCGGACCACGCTGCTTACTTTACGCGATTCCTGCAGCTTTCACTCTTCTCTGCCGGCCAGCAGACGCGACTTCAACCCGATTCCGCCCGTTGGCTTTGGCACGGTAGAGAGCTTTGTCGGCCGCCTGCAGGATAAGGTCCGGTAGCGGATTCTCTGCGGTTGAGCTCGCCACCCCGATGCTGACGGTGACGTGCAGACGTGCAGGGGACCTCTCCTGCGACAATTGTCGAATGGCGTGTGCTTTTCTTGCGCGTCCTCGAGTGCGCTCGTTGCGGCGGTCGGGCCCACGAGCAACTTGGCGGCGGTCCTGGTTCCGCATATGAAATTCTGATCTCTCGATCACCCCACGGAGCCGCTCGAGATGATCACCCACCTCGGATGAAGTCTTGCCCGGAAAGAGAATCGTGAACTCCTCGCCGCCACATCGATATGTCTGTCCGCCCCCCGTCACCCTAGACAGATTGCTTGCCACCAGGCGCAGGACCTGGTCCCCCGTGTCGTGACCATGCGTGTCGTTGAAATGCTTGAAGTGATCGATATCGACAACAGCGATCGAGAAGGGATCTTGCAATCGCAGCATCGCATCATTAAATGCGCGTCTCGAGGGGAGCGCTGTCAGTTCGTCGTGGTAAGCAAGCAGATAGGAGTCCTCGATAATGGAGACGGCCAAGATGCAGGCTGCGGTCGCGGCATAAACGGTTGAAATGCGTGCCGTCCCACTGAAACGAAGGAACTGCAGAAACGCGACAAGCGACCACAGCAAAGCACCGTCGATGAGTTTGTGGGTGAGAACAAGCCGCCCGAGTAGAAAGATACTAGCGGCAGCATACAGGAGAAATGTATAGCCCGGTAGAGGGACCACTTTCGCGAGGTGGTGCGGACGTGGTAAGGGCGAAGCTATTTCTGCAGCTGCGTGCGAGAGCACAACAACTAGCACGGATCCTATGAATAACAAGAGTCCGAGGGGTGCAGCACTCGGAACACTGAAGCCTCGCTCATGCATCAAGGCGATGAGTACGAAATTCATTGGCACGATGATGGCGACTACTTGCAACGCAACAGAGCCATACGCTCCCGCCAGGCCATGCTCGGGCCGCCACACCGAGATTGTCTGTTCTGCCAGAAACAACACCAATAATGCGAAAAACGCCCGGCTGGAATGAAATCTCCAAGCCAGCAACATTCCTCCAATCAGGGCGCAGTAATAAAGAAAATTTAGGGCAGGTTGCGCCAGCGTCAGCCAACCGGAGTACACCAGCGCCGTAACACCCAAAAGCAAAATGCCACCAGGAACAGTCACCGCTTTTAGTATCGCCTTGCTTGAACGCTGCACCACGGTCGCTCCAATCGAGGAATCACCTTCCAAATTATCTCCGGCCATGCAGCCATGCCGGAATTGGCCGCCGAGGTTCACGACCGCGGAGGGCGCGCGTCAAACGACTCCCGATTCGAAACCTAGGTCCACTTCTGCACCTAGAGACCTTCGGGTGCTCCGGGTTTTGGCTGCAGTTGTGCTGTTTCTAACTAGACTTGGGGGTTGGATTAAGGATGGTTTACGTTATGCGAATTCTTATTGCCGAAGATGATGATGCTCTCGCCAAGTTTGTCAGCCAGGGTCTCGAGAGTGAACATTATTCCGTAGATGTTTTCGCCGACGGCGAGCAGGCACGTGCAGCCGCGAGTGAATCCGACTACGACATGGTGATCCTCGACCTGAACCTGCCTAAACTGGACGGAGTCAGCGTTTTGCGGTACCTGCGTCTAAGAAAGCCCAGCCTGCCAGTGCTCGTATTGACCCAACGTTCACGGGTGGAAGACCGGGTGCAATGTCTTGATACTGGTGCTGACGACTACTTGGCGAAGCCATTTTCTTTCAGCGAACTTTCCGCCCGTATTCGGGCGCTTGTGAGGCGCAGTCACTTACCTTCGGAGTCGATCCTTGCCGTCGGCGATCTTAAACTTGACAGAGTGGAGCGTCGCGTCGAACGCGCGGGAAACAGAATTGACCTGACGACCAAAGAGTTTTCTTTACTTGAATATCTCATGCGCAACGCCGGGCGCAGGGTCACTCGGTCCATGATTATCGAACATGTCTGGAATCTTACTTTCGATACGACTACAAATGTGGTGGACGTTTACATCAATTACCTTCGCCGCAAAATCGATGATGGGCATGCGACAAAGCTGATTCATACAATCCGTGGTGTTGGATATGAGTTGAGCGGCCCGTCAGCAGTTCCATCCGAGGGTCGTGGATGAGCGGGACTGGGCCGCAACTCGCGCCGTCGGACGACCGTCCCCTGCCCAGGAGCCGAAGCCGACTGGCATATCTGCTTCATGCACTCAATCAGCCCCTGACCGGGCTGCAGTGTTCGTTGGAGTTGGCAGCGGCGGGTCCGGCGCGGCGACCGGAACAGTATCTCTATACGCTGCGCGACGCGTTGCAACTCGCGGGCCGCATGCGAGTCTTAGTGGAAGCCATCCGTGAATTGGCGGAGATCCGGGAATGGGCTTCGGAAGAGGCTGAGCTGTTCTTTCTCGAAGAAATGTTTCGCGAGACGGTCGATGAGCTTCTTCCGGTCGCACAGGCAAACGGTGTTCAACTCTCTTTCATGAAGAACGCTGAGCTCCCTGTGCGATCCAATCGTCGCATTCTCGCTACTTTTGCATTTCGTTTGCTCGAGTCGATTCTGAGTTTGACTCGTAGGGGAAGTTCCTTGCGCGTAGCTGCGACGCCGGAACAAAAACGGGCAGGATTGCGGATTTCTTGGAACCAGGCTGCCGCTGCGGAGCACTCGCCCTTCTCGCGTCAAGAACTTGGATTGCTGATCGCCCAGGAGGGGTGGGAGCGAATCGGTGCGGAATGCTTCCAAACACAAGCCGGGGACAGTCGAACTTTGACTCTGTGGCTGCCGTTGGCCTGTACCTTATCAGCGTGCGAACAGGATCATACGGAGAAATGAAATGAGTGCCACAACGACGATGCCAGCCTTGTCCAATGCCGGAGGTGCTCTTATTGCAAGCCCCAGCAGTGAACTCCGCGAGCAGGTCCTGCATCGGCTTAATGGACGCTGTCGGCCAGTGCAGCAAGCCCTAGGCGGTGCTGATGCGCTAGCCAAGTTAGAAAAGGGCGACTGGCAGGTGCTGTTTCTCGATAGGCGCCTTCCTGATCTTGATGCCGAAGAACTCATCGCCATAATCCGGCTGCGGTTTCCAGGTACCCAGGTAGTGTTGCTCGATTCCGACTCTGGGCAATCCGAAAATGAAGATTCAAATACCGAGCCGGATCGAACCGCGCTGCTCCCGGGTGCCGCTCGCGAGACGGGCAAGAAGAAAGAAGTTGGGGGTGAGCCATTGCCAGGGATGATCGGAAGCAGCGAGTCGATGCAACGGGTCTATCGCCTGGTGCGTCTGGTCGCCCGACATAACACAACCGTGCTCATCGCCGGGCCAACGGGAACGGGGAAAGAACTTGTGGCGCGGGCGCTGCATTCTCTCAGTCCGCGTTCGACCAGACCGCTTGTGGTAGTCAATTGCGCGGCGATTCCCGAAGCTTTGCTGGAGTCGGAGTTGTTTGGCTACACCCGTGGCGCATTCACGGGTGCGGTTCAGTCGCAAGTGGGCAGAATCACGGCGGCACACGGTGGAACCCTGTTTCTCGACGAAGTCAGCGAACTTCCCCTTGGAATGCAGGCTAAGCTGCTTCGCTTTCTTGAACAGAAGGAGATTCAGCGGCTGGGCGCAACCGAAGCCACGCGTGTGGACGTAAGAGTCATCGCTGCCAGCAATACTGATTTGCCGAGCCGAGCCGCGCGAGGCGAATTCCGCCAGGATCTCTTCTATCGCCTTTCAGCTTTCCCCATTCAATTGCCGACATTAGGTGAGCGTCGCAGCGATATCATTCCGCTTGCTCACCATTTTCTTGCTTGCATCGCCGCGGCGATGGAGCTGCCTGCTCCCCGTTTAAGCGCAGAGTCGGTCCTTATTTTGGAGGCCCATCCATGGAAGGGGAATGTGCGCGAACTGCAGCATGTGATAGAGCGGGCGTCTATCCTCGTCGAGAATGGCAACACGATCGAACCCGAGCATCTGTACTTCCCTGACGCGGGCTCGCGGCATTAGTCACGCATGCGGATCCACGTGCGGCGTGGCACGCGTCTGTGGACAATCAACGGGCCTGACGACCGATGTCATGCACTTTCTCCTTCAGGGAACTGCGTGTCTGTTGTCCGCTGGCTGGTGCGAACAGAACTCCTGCGCTGATTCCGACACCAACTCCTGCGGCAAAGCTCAGGACGTTGCTTAGCAGGTGATTTTCTGGACCGTAGATATTCTTCTTACCTCGGTCCACGAACTCGGAGACCCGCTCTGAGGCTCGATCGACCTGGTCAGAGGACTGATCCATGACGTAAATTGCGGTCTTCAGGAGCATTTTGAGAAAATTATTCACTGGAACCCATCCTTTTAGCTCCGACAGCGCAGGATGCGCGTCGGAGGTAGTCACAAGTAGAGCCTTGGAACTGATCAGATTCTTGCTGAGTCGAACTACAATCCAGCTGCGTGGGATCATTTGGCCAAACGCCCGTTGCCCTAAACGGCTCGCCTCCCGGTAATGAAATGCAGAATGAGAGAGACGACTGCGAATAGCAGCAATAGGTGAATCATTGCGCCCGCTACATGGAATATCGTGAAGCCGCCAATCCAGGCTATCAAGAGCACAACGAATGGTATGGCCCAGATGCTCATGTCCTTCTCCTGATGCAGAGCGATGCGAGTTTCGTTGGCCAAGACCCGCGGAACGCTGACCATTGCTAGTGTAATTTTTGGAGTTATGAGTCGTCATTAAGGGGCATCTGGTAGCCGGACCGAAATATGTCTGTATGCTCTGTTCAACCCTCTCGCGAGGTGAGGCACCTGAATCAGCGCAACCGCAAAGTCAAAAGTTGTTCAGATGAGCGCGCGTCGCCGCTGTCGAGCAACTTTGATGTTCTTTGTGCAACTAAGATGATGATCTTCAGTTGGGGGTCGCGTGGCTCGGAGGTTTATTTCAAGCCACAAAGGGCCAGATGATCCCGCATCGTCGCGCGCAGGAGTTGTGAAGCAATTGCCAAATTTATTACGGAAGATTGTTCTTCTCAGCGTCATCGGCCTGGCGCAGACTTGTGCGGCCTATTCGGTGCTGACGCATGAAGAGGTTGTTGACTTGTCATGGAAAGATGGTATCGAACCGCTACTCACGAAGCGATTTCCAACTGCCGGAACCGATGATCTCCGGAAAGCGCATGCATTTGCCTACGGCGGTTCTGTGATCCAAGACATGGGCTATTACCCATTCGGTAATAAGTATTTCAGTGACCTCACCCACTATGTGCGCAGCGGAGACTTCGTTGCGAATCTTATCAACGAATCATCAGATCTGGATGAGTACGCTTTCGCTCTTGGCGCCTTGGCACATTATTCATCCGATAATATGGGACATCCCGCTGTGAATCGGGCGGTAGCCATCGAATTTCCCAGGCTACAAGAAAAGTTTGGTAATGAAGTGACCTACGCCGACAACCCCAAGGCCCACATCCGGACGGAGTTTGGTTTCGATATTACTCAAGTGGCCAAAAATCGCTACACCTCTGACCGTTATCACGATTTCATTGGATTTGAAATACCCAAACCCCTGCTGGAGAGAGCTTTTCTGGATACGTACGGTGTCTCGCTCGGCAGTGTGATTTCAGATGAAGATCTCGCGATCGGAACCTTTCGCCGCGCGATCAGCAAGGTCATCCCGGAGATGACGAGGGTCGCGCTAGTCGCCCGCCGGAAAGAGCTCGTTGCCGACACTCCAAACCTCAAGGCTCGCGAGTTCCGCTACTATCTTTCCCAGGCAAACTATCAGCGGGAGTGGGGCAAGGGATACCGACGTCCAGGATTCGGCACTAGAATACTCGCATTCCTGCTGAAGTTCGTGCCCAAGATCGGACCGTTCAAGGCAGTTGACTTCAAGATCCCTACGTCGAAGACCGAGGATCTGTACGTTGCCAGCGTCGACCGCACTATCGAAAACTACAAACACCTCCTGCAGGAAGCGGGTGGGCAGAAAGTCCAACTGATGAATATGGACTTCGATACTGGACGACCGACCGTTGCGGGTGAATACATTCTTTCCGATACGACGTATGCTCGGCTCCTCGAACAGCTAGCCGAGCAGGAGTTCGCCGACGTGAGCCCGGAGCTGCGTAAAAACATCCTTGCTTTCTACGACAATCCCGGAGCTCCAATCGCCACCGAACGAAATGCGGTTGCATGGCGAAAAACGCGAGATGAGCTGCGAAAGCTAAGAGCACTCAGCAATAGCCGAATTAGTTCGAGGCCTACCTCCGAGCTGCGTCAACGAGTTGCAGAATGAATCCCCTTTTTGTCTCGCCATCCCAACCTTCCGAGAGTCTGCAGCAACTAAGCTCAGGCTCGATCAAATGAGCGCGCTAATCCGTGCTTCACAGGGAGGAATTTTCATGGCAGACGATATGGAGAAGAATCGGCAGCAAGGCCAGGTTGGTCAGCAGGGACAACACAGCAGTCAGTCTGGACAAGGCCAGAGCCGGCAGAGTAACCAGGGTGGCCAGAGTGGGCAGCAGGGCCAGCAGAGGAAAGGTAATCAGGGCGAGAGCGAAGAAGAAGAGAACGAGAATAAGGATCGACAGCGGCGTGCATCGTAAGTGTTGCGCCTAGACCGGATCCAATGGGAAAGAGTCCCGGCCCCAAAGCCGGGACTTCCCTTTCCGTGAACACCGTTGGCCGTTCGTTTCCCAACGTCCGTAACTCGGAAAATTTTCTTGCTATGCAGCGCGGTCCAGACTCCGCAAGAATTTCGACAACCCGAATCACGAAGGCCAGCGTCTCAGCCTTGGCGGAGCGTCAGCTCGTCCCCAATCGTCGAGCGAGAGGACTGGAACGCCGGCGTTCTACTGCTGCTGTTGCTGCTCTTGTTCCGACCTTGCGGGAGCACGAACCAATACGGGCCTGGACCGCACGACGAAGCTCGCTGTCACTGGCTCCGGCGGGATGCTGTCGGCGGGACTGACCGTGACGGCGACGCTCAACTCGCTTTGTGCGTCACCCTTATAAACGCCTCGCGTTGGAGGAACGTCCGCGTAATCGCGTCCGACGGCTACGCGGATGTGACGGTCGCCGCCAACCAAGTTGTTCGTCGGGTCGAATGCCGTCCAGCCGAGCCCCGGCACGAGCGCTTCGACCCAGGCATGCGATGCGCCCTCGATCGACCGGTCTTTCTTGACTTGATCGCGATGAAACATGTAGCCGCTGACATAGCGGCACGGAACTCGTAATTGCCGCGCCAGGGCAATCATTATGTGCGCAAAATCTTGGCACACTCCCTGCCGCACGCGCAGAGCTTCCACGATCGGCGAATCCACTTTCGTGCTATTTGGCACATATGCAAAGAGCGTGTAAATCGCCTCGTTGAGCTCGACCAGTAACTCCATCGGATTCGCTCGGCGCTCGCAGCCAAGTTCGTCCGCCAGTTCTGCCAGGGGTACGCTCGGTTGTACAAAGTAGCTGGGAAGAAGCATCTCCCAGTAATCATTTCCCGCCACCAGAGCGTCAAGATCAGCCCAATCACCGCTGCCGGTGAGTCGCGGCGGCGGCGTGGACGGAACCTCTACAGCCGAGTTCGCAGTCACTGTTACTTGCGTATGACTTCCGGCAATATCGAAGTGGTGCACGGCGTTCCCGGTGAAATCGCGATACTGCATTACATTTGCCGTTGGGTCGATACCGAGAGTGAAGCTTAAACAGCGCTGTTCTCCGTCGCTGCGAGGCTGGAGACGCACCTCCATCACGATCTCACGCACCGCGGGCGCGTAACGAAAAATCGTGGTGTGACGAACGGAATAAATCACCCGACCCTGTCTCCTCCTGACAGCGAAAGCCTTTCATTCCCCGTCAGTCGCTTCTTTTCTCGTGTGTTTACGAAACCAGTGCCGACTCCGCCGAATAGTCAAAATAAACCTGCTGGATCGCGGTATGCGCCTGTGCACACTGCCAGCGCACACTGTCGACGTAGCCGGTGGCGCCCGATGCCATAATCTCCTCAATCTGGCTGAAGCCGAGCGTCGCACAGAGCCTACCCGCTAATCGCACCGGTTGCTCGGCTTTGCGGTCGGTCAACTCTCCAATTGCTGTCAGTGCTGCAAGTACTCGCTCCACCGAAAACCGCACCGAATGTGGAAATTCAGGGTTCAGTAGCAGAAACTCCGCCACGCGAAGCGGCCGCAGTTCCGCGGTGTACGTCTTGCAGTAAGCCTCAAAAGCGCTGCACGACTTCAACAAGCCCACCCATTCCAGATATTCCTCGCTCTCCACAGCCTGATCCAGAGGATGCGGTAACCGCGAGAAGTGCGTGCCAATCAGGCGCGCGAGGGCATCCGTACGCTCCACATACCGACCTAACTGGATGTAGTGCCAGCCTTCGCCATGCGACATCGTCGAGTCGGTTACTCCTTGAAACAGGTGGGCTCCGTCCTGCACGGCGCGAAAGAAGACGTATGAATGCAGCAGCCATGCTTCGCTCGCTGTGGTGCTGTTCACCTGTAGGTAGAGACGATTGAGTTGCTCCCACATTTCCGTACTGCACTGTTCGCGCACCTGCCGCAAATTTTCACGCGCGGCAGCCACGCACGACAAGATCGACGACGGATTCGTGCGATCCAACGTCAAAATACGGGTGAAGTTCGCGGCTTCGACTTCTCCATCTTCCGGCGTTGGGACCTGCGACGCTTCCAGCAGCCGCAGCCCACGGCCAGCCCCTGCTTCCGGTGACTGGTCGAGCCGCAACTGCAAGTCCACGTCAATCAGACGCGCCGTATGTTCGGCCCGTTCGAGGTAGCGGCTCATCCAGTACAAACTGTCCGCGACTCGGGAAAGCATTGCAGTTCGCCCTCGTGCCGTCATGCGCGCAAAACCCACGTATCCTTGCTGCCACCGCCCTGCGATGAATTCACCACCAGAGATCCTCTCCTGAGCGCCACTCGCGTAAGCCCGCCCGGCACCAGTGTTACATTCTCGCCATACAAAATATAGGGTCGCAGATCCACATGCCGCGCCTGGACTTCGCCTTCCAGGAAACACGGGGCTCGCGAAAGGTTAAGCGTAGGCTGCGCGATATAGTTGCGCGGTTCTGCTTCAATCCGTCGGCGGAACTCGTCTCGCTCAGCCTCGGTGCTATGAGGTCCGATCAGCATCCCGTAACCGCCAGATTCTCCGACCGCTTTCACAACAAGTTCGTCCAGATGCTCGAGCACATAACTTCTTTGCGAGTGGTCCGTCAGCAAGTACGTTTGAACATTTGCGAGAATCGGATCCTCACCGAGGTAGTACCGGATGATCGCCGGCACGTAGGCGTATAACGCTTTGTCATCAGCAACGCCCGTTCCGATGGCGTTGGCGAAAATGACGTTACCCGCACGGTAGGCGTTGAACAGCCCGGGCACTCCAAGGCTTGAATCCTGACGGAAACAGAGCGGGTCCAGAAAATCATCATCTACGCGCCGGTAGATGACGTCGACGCGCCGAAGCCCTGCCGTCGTTCGCATATAGACTATGTTGTCGTGAACCAGCAGATCGCGTCCTTCCACCAATTCGATCCCCATTTGCTGAGCGAGAAATGTATGCTCGAAATAAGCCGAATTAAAAACTCCCGGCGTCAACAACACGACCTTTGGCTCATGCCGCGTTGAAGAAGTCGCCGGAGCGAGAGCACGCAAGGTCGCCAGCAAAGCCTGCGAATAATGGTCGACCGGACAGACCCCGTAGTCGCGAAATAGTGTGGGGAAGACCCTTTTCAGCACCTTCCGGTTCGCCAGCATGTATGACACGCCGCTCGGCACGCGAAGGTTGTCTTCCAGCACGGCAAAACTGCCATCCGGCAGACGCACAAGGTCAGTGCCGCAGATGCTGACATAAATTCCTCGTGGAACGTTGAGCCCACGCATCTCGCGCCGGAAATGGCGGCAACTATAGACCAACTCCCGGGGAACGACCCCGTCGGCCAGGATTCGCCCATTGTGATAAATGTCTTCGAGAAAAAGATTTAGCGCGGCAATGCGCTGTGTCAGGCCATTTTCAATCTTGCGCCATTCACTATTGGGAATGATCCGCGGGAGCAGATCATTGGGGAACACCCGTTCGGTTCCTTCGTCGTTCCCGTATACCGTGAAAGTGATTCCCTGGTGCAGAAAGGAGAGATCGGCAGCCTGCTGGCTCTTGCGGAGCTCCTCTGCAGGAAGCTCGAGTAGCGTCTGAAACAGCGTCTCGTAGTGCGCCCGCGGCGTACCCGGTGCTGCGAACATCTCATCGTAGGCCGCGTCGAACTGGTAGTTTCGAAAGGGCGGACGAAAAAGCGTGAGCGGTGCTTCCGGAGGGTTTACCCGGTGCACAAGTCCGCGAGTTCGGGTACGGCTGGGCTGCACTCCTAGGACTCTAGGGGGCGATTCGCGGTGAGTCCAATCAAAATTGTTTATGGCTCCGATTCGGTTTTCGCTGGAGGGCGATCGAAAATGATGCTTGTGAGTGTTATACAATCGCCTGCCAATTGGGCGCGGGCGCGAAGGAATGAGTCGGCAGATGAAACCGACAGGCTTAGACAATTCCCACGTAGAAAATTATGGCTTAAGGCGGGCAATTCTCTCTCCTTGGGAGACGTTGGCGCAGTCGGTTTCTACGATGGCGCCCACTACCACGCCCGCGGCCACGATTCCGCTGGTCTGTGCCCTTGCTGGGAACGGGACTTGGCTTGCTTACGTTTTCGCTACCATTGCGATCCTTCTCGTTGCCCTGTGTATCGCTAGTTTCGCCAGACATTCAGCTTCGCCCGGATCGCTCTACACCTACGCATCCATGACTCTGCCACCCTGGCTCTCTGCAACCGTCGCCTGGAGTCTGCTCTTAGCCTATGTAGCCACTGGATCGAGCGTTATCGGTGGCTTCTATCACTATGCCAATCTGCTGCTTCGTGACGCAACCGGACACGTCTTCTCCGCAGTCTTCCTGTCTTTGTTGGTCGCGGGCGTTTCGATCTGGATTGCCTGGCGTGACGTGAAAATTTCCGCGCGACTCATGCTGTGGATCGAAGCTGCTTCTGTGTCGGTGATTGTAATCGTAGTCGCGTTGCTTTTGTTTCATCACGGCTGGCATTGGGATCAGGATGAAATCCATTTGCGCCGCATGACGGGCAGCGGTCTCCGCCTGGGACTAGTTCTGGCGTTATTTAGCTTCGTCGGTTTTGAGAGCGCCACAACATTGGGTTCGGAGGCGCGAGATCCCCTGAAGTCCATTCCACGGGCAGTCATTCAAAGCTCCCTTTTAGCCGGTGCTTTCTTTACAGTTTGTGCCTACGCAGAGGTTTTGGGATTTCACAGTGTGGGTCAGGACCTGGGCACGAGCCAAGCCCCCATGTATGTGCTCGCGCGTGTCGGCGGCGTACCGCTCCTGGGATTGCTGATCGATATCGGAGCGCTCGTCAGCTTGTTCGCGGGAACCCTCGCTTGCATCACGGCCGCATCTCGCGTGTTGCTTCGAATGGCGCACGATGGGCTTGCTCATGAATTGCTGCGTAAGACTCATGCTCGCAATCGGACTCCAACTTATGCCGTGGTCATAACCGGCGTCGCGGCGGTGCTGCCTGTGGCTGTCCTCGGCGCGCGCCGGGCGAGCGGCCTCGACGTTTACGGGTGGATGGGGTCGCTGGCGACGTACGGCTTCATTGTGGCCTATGCCCTGGTCTGCATCGCCTTGCCGCGCTACCTGCGTCAGCATCAGGCGCACAGTGCTCGAGCGCAAATTCTCTCCTGGATGGCAGCAGCAGCCATGTTGCTGGCTCTGGCGGGCAATCTCTATCCGGTACCTGAAGGTCCCTATGGAAGACTTCCTTACATTTATCTGGCGTATCTGATTGCCGGACTAGGGTGGTTCGCTGTGCGGGGTCGAAGTAGACGAGCGGCTATCGTACCGGACGTGGAACTATCCGAGTCATAAAAATTACTGATTCCGGCCAAAAGAATTTTCACTGAGGCGCCGCCTTCCGCTTTCGTCGGAGTTCGCGTACATTGGCGGGCAGGTTTTCCAGCCTCGCGGCACGGAGCAAACCAGCTTCGTGACTATGCCGTAGAGAGTTTATGGCTGTTTGCGGTCAAAATGGCTGCTTTGGATTTGTGTTCCCCAGACCCCTGTGCGAGGTACAGATCATGGCAAAGAAGATGAAGCTCGGCATTTTCTTTCTGGCTGCGTGTTCGTTCGTTCACGTCTCTCCATCCGCTCTAGCTCAGCAGACTCTGGGAGGAATCACGGGGACCGTAACGGACAAAAGCGGGAGCGTGCTTCCGGATACGACAATCACGATCGTCGGGGATCAGACAAAACTGACGCGAACACAGAAGACCAACGGGAGTGGCGCGTATGATTTCGTGAACCTGCCCATCGGAACGTACACGGTGACTGTGGCTCATGACGGGTTCCAAACCGAGAAGTTGCCTTCCATCCTGGTGCAAGCAAATCGAACGGCGACATTGAACGTTGCCCTGAGAATCGGCCAGGTAGGAACCACCGTTGAGGTGGAGGCCGCACCCATCATGAATGCCGTCGACACCACTAATGGCTACATCCTGGAGGATCAACAGATTCAGGCCGTTCCTTTACCGACCGGCAGCTTTACTGGGTTGGCAATCCTTTCGCCTGGTGTGAGCGCGGAATTGGGGGGCGGAACCGGCGTCAATACTGGCCTCGGCAACCAGCCGATCTGGGCCAACGGCCAGCGCGATACCAGCAATACCTTTCTGCTCAACGGAGTCGACGCCAGCAACCTGTTTAACGGGAAGAGCACAAGTCAGGTGGCCTCAGCTCGCATCGTCAACAACACTGGCGTAGCGAACGCGGCAAGCACGAGTGCGGCCCCGATTCAGAGCACGGCGTCGGTTTACCTTGCGGTCGGACAAGCATTGCCCACTCCGGCTCCCGAAAGCGTTCAGGAGCTTCGCGTGAACACTTCCATGTACGACGCGCAGCAGGGTTCAACCAGCGGCGCGCACATCGACATGAGCACCGCATCAGGAACGAATACGATTCATGGTGAAGCCTATTTGCATCGAGGTACCGACTGGCTCAATGCGGCGCCGTTCTTTGACAAGCAGGATCCGAATATCCCAGCCTACGACAAGGTTCCTCAACTGCACCGTTACACCGCTGGCGGGCAATTAGGCGGTGCGCTCATCAAGGACAAGCTGTTCGGCTTCGTCAGCTATCAGCATCTGCACGATTCCGATCAGGACATTGGGTTGTCGCGCCTGCTGGTTCCGAACGGCGCAACTTCGGCGGACGCGTTCAACGCGAGCAATTGTGGCTCTGACCGCAATACCGCGCAACTAACCAATTGTCTCGTCAACATTGCCAACGACAACTTCAATTTTCCCGGCAATTTCTATGGACTCACGCCCATCACGGCGAGCCAAGTGAGTCCAGTTGCTCTGTCGTTGTTCCAATACACTTTGCCCAACGGTCAATATTTGATTCCGTGGGCGGACGGGCAGATTGCGACTCCGAGTTTCCCAGAGAACGCGATTGTTCCGGGCACCGCTTATTTTCTGGCCGATCAGGCGGTAGCGAATCTGGATTGGAACAAGAGCACGAAAGACACTTTGTCAGCCAAATATTATTACCAGCACGATCCCAGCATTGCACCGTACGCATATTCGAGCGTCGCGGGGTTCGCCCAGAATCTCGACGCCGGTAGCCAAGTAGCATCTTTAACGAACACGCAAACGCTAACACACAACGTCAGTATTACAGAGGTGCTCGGCATTCTCCGCGAAAAGGTTTACAGCACAATCGCACAACCGTTCACTCCGCAGCAGTTCAACATCAATACGCTCGGATCGACCTACTTCCCCGGCATTACGATTGCCGATCCCCTCGGCTTAAACGGCCCCGCCAACGTTGGCGGTATTGCGAACCAACAATTCTTGACCATTGGGCAAGGAGCGGCTTCACAAGGTGCCTTCACCGGGGTCTTCCAAAACCGCATCATGCCTTCGGCAAACGCCATCTGGATGCACGGTCGCCACACTATTACTTTTGGTGGAAGCTATGCCTACACACAGCTCAATACACGCGATGAGAGAACAAACCAGGGCATCATTGCGACTGCGGATTTCTCCCAATTTCTGCAAGGTTTAGTCACTACCAACGACGACTTCACGACTACAAAATTCCTGCAAGGCAACGCCAACCGCTATTATCGCGCTGGACAAGCCGGTACTTACATTCAGGACAAGTTCCAATTTCGCCCGAACCTCAGCCTTACGGCTGGCCTTCGCTTCGACTGGGACGGCGGCCTGACAGAGAAGTACGGACGCATCTTTAACTTTGATCCATCACGGTATGTCTACGACGATGCGACAGACACCATAGACCCCAACGGCGATGGCATGAACGGCTTCATCATCGCCGGCAACAACAAATTGTTTCCCACAAAAGGCGTCAGCAACACGACGCTTACGGGACGGCAGTGGGGGCTTGCTCCGCGAGTGGGCGTCGCTTGGAGTCCCAGAAGGTTCAACGACAAACTGGTGATTCGCGCGGGCACCGGCCTTTACTACGACCGCGGCGAACTTTTCTCTTACCTCTCGCCGGGGTACGCAGAGGGCGTGATCAACGGTGGACCCTTTGGAGTAAACCAGACACCGCCCTACGTGAATGCTCAGTCTTGCCAGAATGATCCGAACGTTTCCTATTACCTGGGGTACATTCCGACTTGCCCTCTGCAGGATGGCTATTCGCTCTCCAGTCCATGGGGTGCGACTCTGAATCCACCTCCAACCGGCAATCCGGCGGATATCGACCAATACCTTCCGAACCAGGCAGCGATCCTTAGCGGCGCGCAGCTGTTTTCATTCGCTACCTACAACCGCTCCAACAAGCTTCCGTACACGATCGATCAAACCCTCGATGTTCAATGGCAGCCACGCAACGACTTGATGATCGAAGTCGGCTATGTCGGCAACCTCGGCCGTCATGAAGTCATCCCGATCCCGTTTAATCAGCCGGCGATCGCCTCACCCACCAACATCATCCACCCCAATTCACTGAATCCTCAGGAATACACCTATGGCTACACGGTGCAGACGTCGGACAGCTGCTCTCCTTATTGTCCAATCAACCTGCCCAATGGAAACGCCATGGTCGCGACTTATGAAGGAGGCAACGTCGACCTGCGCGTGCCTTACATTGGTTATTCAGCCGAATCCGAGACGTACAAAGCTGCCGGCGTTTCCGCCTACAACGCCCTTCAGACTCACATCGAAAAGCGCATGAGCCATGGCTTGCAGGTTGGATTCTCTTATACCTATTCCCACGCTCTGGATGAACAGAGCGGCATGGGCCTGTTTTTCAATGGCAACAACCCGCTGGACCTGCGATCGGCCTATGGCTCGTCCGATTTCGATCGCACTCACATTTTTAACTTCAGTTATGTTTATGAGCTGCCAAAGTTCTTTCGTGCTTCTTCTTTGACGGGAAAACTCGCGAATGGGTGGGCTATCCAGGGGCTCGCTGTCTTCCAGAGCGGCCAGCCATACAGCATCATCGACTACACCGGTGCTGTAGGCAGCATTTTCTATAGCGTCTACGACGGCATTACGAATCCGGTCGTTCCCCTGGCTGCCGGCTGCACCCCCAAGAATGCGGTGACGGGCGCATCCGGAGCGTTCGGCACTCCGGCGCTGAAGTCGTCGTGTTTCACCTTGCCGCTCCTCAATCCGGGTGATCTCGGCGGCGCAATTCCGGCGAATGACCTCTATGAGACGAACTTCACGAATGGCCAGCGCAATATTTTCAGACAGGCATGGCAGAAGCGCGCGGACATTTCCTTCGTGAAGGTTACCACCCTCAACGAGCGCTATTCGCTAAAATACTCTTTTGACATTTTCAACGTCACCAATACCGCAAGCTTCGACATTCCGATCGACGACGTTTCGCAGAATCAGTTCTACAACCAGTTCCCGATACTCGGGACGGCCCCGTTGCCGAGTTCCTGCGGTAGCAGCAACACAGGATTTTATAACTGCCCGTCCGGGCTAGGCATTGTCAACAAGACGATCGGCGCCCCGCGGCAGATTCAGATGACACTGCGACTGATTTTCTAGATTAGTCGACTCCCCTCGTTGAGGGCAATGGGCGGTAACCGTGAAGCTGCGCTTAGTATGAGATCTTGTTCGGCTTTGCCTGCCACGCGCGAAAGGCGCTAAGGGCCTGTTCGTGCATCAACTGAAGCATTGGGATTCTGCGGCCGGAGAACGGCTCAGCGAATTCCTGATAGATGAAGGAATCGTCGAAGCCGATTTTCGAAGCGTCGGCGGCAACGTTGCCGAAATATATGCGAGCGAGGCGGGCCCAATAGATCGCTCCGAGACACATAGGGCAAGGCTCGCACGAGGTGTAGATCTCGCAGTTCTGGAGCGCGAACACTCCGAGTTTCGCGCAAGCGGTGCGGATGGCAACAACCTCCGCGTGCGCAGTGGGATCGTTGGCGGCGGTAACTCGATTCACACCCTCGGCGATCACGTTGCCGTCTTTCACGATGACCGCGCCGAACGGGCCACCGCCGCCTGAAAGAACGTTGTAGAGAGAGAGTTGAATGGCGCGGGCCATGAAAGGATTGTCCATGTAGATGGCTCGTGAATCGGTATTCCCCAACAGTCTGCCGGTTTCAACCGCGTGGCGCAAATAGTCAAGTGTGGATTGCTGGCGGCCGCTTCAAAAAGGGAGTATAAGCGGGAATTGTCAAATTGATAAGGCTCTCAAGACACTTCCTCCTCGCAAGATTTCTGCCGGCGTAAAGACCGCATCGCACATCGCAATCGGGCAAGGGACCCTTGTCGGGAAAGCCCACTTCTTTGTCGGATCTCCCAACACCGTCCCCGACAAATAACTCACAAGTTGTTGAATTCACTCAATGGTATTTGGATTGCTGTTTCAGAAGTGGCCGCCGCTTCAAACGGCAAGGAGGCTGACATGGCTGGAGAAAATTGGACATTCTGGTTCAACATGACAAACTTCGCGTTGGGCATGATCACAGTTTTGGCGGTGGTCGTCGTGTTTGCCGCAGTGGGTTGGGACTTGATGGCGCTGTGGCTGCACAAAGCGAGGAGCGCCGATGGCGTCGATATGGCGAGAGTCAATATCGATACGATCACCGCTGACCTACGGGCGAGATGGCGGACGGAACCGCACAGCTTGTCCGTACCCGGATTGGGACTGACAATGGCTGACGGCGGCGAAAAAATTGAGCCGGCCGGGCCAGATTCATCGGATAAGAAACCGCGACGGTGATTTATGGCTTGCCCATTTCTGAAACAAGGTCGAGCCCGCTACTGTCACGCAGCTCCCGTGAAGAAGCTGATTCTGGAGGGACCAGGGGCGACCGAAGCCGGCCGCTGCGCCTCCCCGGACTACCGGCAATGCGAATTGGTTGCGGGTCGAGAAGCTGCCCAGCAGGATCACTGTCCGCACTTGGAGGAAATTCGCGTGCAGTACTGTGGCGTCTCGCCAGTCACGAAGCTGGTTCCTTCCAGCGACTCGGAACTGTCGAACTGCACGAGCAATAGTTATCGCTATTGTGATTCTTATTTGTCGCTCGCGCGGCCTCACGCAACCACTCCACTTCCACATCTTCTGTACACCTCGAATCACTTCTGGCTGGACGCCGAGGAATCAGGACTCTGCCACATAGGCATCGATGGATTTCTCGCCGACGTTGCCGGCAATGTCGACGGCATTACCTATGCCACTCTGTATGGCACTCATTGTCCGGCTCTGGCGCTTGCGATCCACGGCGTCGAATGGCCGATGAGCTTTCCGAATCCGTTAATGATTCAGAAGGTGAACAGCCGTGTACGTAGCGATCCGGCAAGGTTGACGGCGGATCCCTACGGTTCTGGCTGGCTCTTTGAAGGCTGGGAGTTGCCGGGGCGGACGCGGGTCGGTCTCGTCTCTGGGCAGCAAGCCGCAGCATGGCAGGCGGAGGAACAAAAGCGTCTGACCGACGAAATCCACGAGACGCATGCTCCGGGTTGCGATGGCGGCTCACCGGTGCGGGGAGTGGCTCAGTTGGTATCGCGGCAGCACTTGGTGTGTTTATTTCAGCATTTCTTTTCTACGCGGGGTTGGACCGCGGAGGATTGAGCATGAGACGGGCATTAGTTGTCTTCGGACTCGGCTTGGCGGTGGCCCTGCTTGCCGGGTGGGTCGCGTTTCCGCGCGTGCTCTATATCCAAAGGCAACAACCGTTCCAATTCCGCCACAAGACGCACGCAGAAAAATCTGGCATCGCGGACTGCAGTGAGTGTCACGTCCTTCGCGAGGGCGGAGCCTTTGCAGGAATTCCCGCAATGGAGAAGTGCGCCAGCTGTCATTCGGAGCGGATTGGCGACAGCGAAGCGGAAGCAACCTTGGTCGGCAGCTACATCAAGGCCGGCCATGAAACGCCGTGGCTGGTTTATGCGCAACAGCCAGCGAACGTCTGGTTTTCACATGCCATCCATGTGCGGCGAGCCGGCCTGAATTGCACTGACTGCCATGCCGGTTATGGCCGGTCTGATCAGATAAAGATCTACGAGGTGAACCGCATCAGCGGATACAGCCGCGACATCTGGGGACATTCGATGTCACGTCTGCATCGAGGGCCGGGCGACGGAATGAAGATGAGCGACTGCGAGGACTGTCATCACAAGCGACGCATCGAGGTCGGTTGTCTCGGATGCCATCAATGAAGGGAGAAACATGAAGGTCACACGACGAGATCTGCTGGTCTGGAGCGCGGGGGCCGCGGCAGGTCTGGTGGTGACACCTGTACCTTGGAAGCTGCTCGATGACGTTTCCATCTGGAGCCAGAACTGGCCTTGGATCCCGCAACCAGCGCGCGGTCCGGTCGACGTGAAGCAGTCCGCTTGTGCGTTGTGTCCACGTGGTTGCGGCATCAAGGTGCGGATGGCCGGCGGATGGCCTGTCGGTGTCGCTGGCGTGATCAATCATCCGGTTACCCGAGGAGCCTTATGCCCGCTCGCCTTCGGCGCTCATCAACTGAACTGGCATCCGAAGCGGCTCCGCACAGTGCATCGTCAGGCGAGCTCTTCGTCGTGGGTGGAAGCACAGGCGGCCTTCGCCAAAGCCTGCGCTGAAGGACCGGTGGTCGTCATCGATGGGTATCCCGGAAGGGCGGAGTCATTGGTGCTTGAGACCTTCGCTCAAAATCGAAACGGTCAATACCATGTTGTCCTGAGTCCGGAAATTCGCAGTCTCATTCCTTATGAGACCTGGAGCGGAATTCCTGCGACTGCGCTGGGATATGACATCGAGAACGCACAAACGATTGTCAGCTTCGGCGCACCCTTGCTCGATGGTTGGGGCAGTCCCGGACAGTTCAGTCGATTGTGGGCGGAGCGGGCCGCCGGCATGACGGACCCGAAGCTGCGCCTGATTCAGGTGGAAGCTGAACTCTCGCGGACGGCGACGAGGGCATGGCGGTGGGTGGCGATCCATCAAGGCGCCGAGGCTGCTCTGGCTGCGGGGTTGGCACGCGTGCTGCTCGAAGATCGACTCGTGCGGGCACGTCTTCCAATGCCAGCGCTGACCCTGACAGATGCTGCCGTTCGGTCCGGAATAACACCGGATGCGATCCGTGACCTTGCGCGAACAATCGTTGCTAACCCGCCCGTCGTGGCAATCGCAGACGATGACAATCCGGCGATCGCTGCTTTGAATATCGTGCTTGGTTCTATCGGAACGCCGGGTGGCATTGTGAAAAAAACGAAAGCTGCTAAATCCTATCTCGCGGCCGATTCAGCCAGTTCACCCGCTCGGGCGGTCCTGATCGACGCGAGCGTTCCCTGGGAATTTACTCCACAAACCGATGCCGAAGTCTTTCGCTTCGCTGCATGGGATGGAGGGTCGAGTAAAGCGGATTGGTTGTTACCGGCCCCGGGTTTTCTGGAAGCGTTGGCCGACGTTCCCACCGCGCCGGCTTTTCCAGTAGAGACCTACACAATTGCTTCGAGTCTGGTCAAGGCGCCGCACGAGGTGCACAGCGCCGCGCAGTTTGTTCGGACTATCGATCCCAGTCTGCCCGCCATGGAAAAGATTATCCATACCCGCTGTGAAGATGTCTTTCGCCGAAGGCTTGGAACACTGCACGCGCAGGAGCAGGCTCCCGTCGCCACGCTCCCATCCGCACTGAAACTCGAGGAGGAACTGCGGAAGGGAGCGGTGTGGGTCGGCGAGCCATTGCGTGTCGGTTTTCGCTGCGAGATGAAGGAATGGCCGACAATCTCTGATTCCGCTACCTCTGCAAACTGGACGGAGTCTTGGTCGGCACCCGTCTTACCGCCGCTAGCTTCGAAGCTCTGCAGGGAGTCGAACTTGCGGGAAGCGCCGCAAGGGAGAAACGCATGAGGGCACGCTACGGCATGGTAATCGACCTGGACCGGTGCACGGGTTGTGGCGCGTGCATGCTGGCATGTGCCGCCGAGAACAATGTGCCCGCCATTCCGCAGGCAACCGCGCGGACCGGACTCACGCCGATGCTCGTACGCAAAGCCTCGAACGGAATGGACGGTGGAGCCCGTCGCGAAGTCTTCATTCCGATTATGTGCATGCATTGTGAGCACGAAACACCCTGCGTGCACGTTTGTCCGCAGCAGGCAGTGGAAGTCGATAAGGCCACGGGAATCGTGATGCAGATGCCGCAACGATGCCTGGGATGCCGCTATTGCATGACCGCGTGCCCATATCATGCGCGTTACTTCAACTGGTGGGATCCATCCTGGCCGGCTGGAATGGAGAAGAGTTTGAATCCCGGAGTTGCCACGCGGATGCGCGGCGTCGTGGAGAAGTGCAACCTGTGCCATGCGCGCCTGCATTCCGCGAAAGAGAAAGCTGCCGCGGCGGGCAAGCGAGAAATCGATCCCGCGGATTACATCCCAGCTTGTGTCGAGGCCTGCCCGACGGGAGCAATCCGGTTGGGAAATCTGGCCGATCCGGCTGATCCGGTTACGCAAGAAGCGCATTCTCCTGACGCATTTCGCTTGCTCGCCCGCATCGGCACGGAGCCAAAGGTTTATTACAAGTCGAAGGAGGCGTGGGTGAGAGGTTTGGCTGAATCGGTTTCCGGTCGCGGCGCGAACAACAATTCGGAGGTGAAGCATGTCTAGCGCCGCCCTTACCGTCAGCCGTTTTTCGGATCGGAAATGGATCGCCCGCGGCCAGGAGCGGACTTCGCTGCCGCACTTCCTGCTTTGGCTAACTCCTTGGGTCGTCGTGCTCGCCCTGGGCGTATACGCAGCAGGGTTGTGCCTCTACTACGGCCTGAACCAGACGAACATGGACAACCGGTTCGCCTTCGGCTTGTGGATTTTTCTCGACCTTGGCATCATCGCTCTCGGCGCTGGAGCATTTTTCACCGGGTTTCTGGTTTACATTCTGAAGCGTGCCGACCTCAAGCCCATCCTGAACACCGCGGTGGTTGTCGGTTTCATCTGCTATAGCGGCGCTGTCGCAATTCTGATGATCGACGTGGGGCAGCCTCTGCGCGCATGGTTCACCTTCTGGCATCCGAACACACACTCGATGCTCACCGAAGTGACCTTTTGTATCTCGTGCTATCTGCTCGTGCTCTGCCTGGAATATATTCCGATCTTGTTACGCAATCGTCAGCTGCGAAAGCTGCCGTCATTCCTGGTCTTCGAGCATCAACTGCACAAGCTGGTGCCGGTACTCGCTGGCGTCGGAACGTTGCTTTCGTTTTTCCATCAGGGATCGCTCGGAGGGCTGTATGGAGTGTTGCGCGGCCGTCCGTTCGCATTCCGGCAAGGATTCTTCATTTGGCCTTCCACATTCTTCCTTTTCATTCTGTCTGCGATCGCCACCGGCCCCAGTTTTCTCATGCTCGTGACGGCGTCCGTGGAACGAGTCACTGGAAAGAGGCTTGTGCCCGGCGACCTATTCCGCCGCCTAGGCTTTATCTCCGGCGTCCTGCTCGGGATCTATGTCGCGGCTAAGTCCATCGACACCCTGATATGGCTGAATGTCACCTCTCCGTCGGAGGGCTTTGCGGCCTGGCAGTACTACATCTACAAGCCGTTCGGCACTCCGATCCTTTTTGCCGAGATCGTGCTCTTTGGATTGCTTCCGGCATTCCTGATGACGTACCACCGGAGCGCCATGCACCGCAGTTGGCTTCTTGCCGCAGCTGCTCTCGCTTGTGGAGGGGTGTTGCTCAATCGCTTCGTCCTTACCGTCCAGACCTTGGCTCTTCCGACGTTATCGTTCGACGAATTTCTCCGCTACACTCCCAGCTGGCAAGAGGTTGCCAGCTTTGCCGGTGTGATCGCTTATGGAGTCATTGTCTACTCGCTGTCGTACCGTTATCTGCCGCTGTTTGTATCGCAAGAAGGAGAAGATACGAATGTTTCCCGGGGTTGATGGATTCCATTGGACAGTCAGCCACATCCTGTTTCTCTCGCTGTTCTTTGCAGTAGCCATGACGATCGCGGGGACCGTTCTATCCGCAGCTTGGCGGACAGCGCGCGACTTCCATCGTCATCAGGCAACCCAACTCTGCTGGGAATCAGACTTCGCGGAAATGCCCGAGTCGGAGCGGCGCTGCCGGCACGAACTCGCAGGCAGGGTGGGTTTCAGGAAGTGCGACAACGGATTTGATTGCCGCCACTGCAGTCAATATTCACAGTTTGCGCCTCTGCCGGCTAAAGTGCCTGCAGACCCAGTGGGGCTCAAGTATCCTCAGGATCGCTTGTATCACCGCGGTCATACCTGGGTTAAGCCGGAGGAAAACGGCACAGTGACAATTGGACTCGACGAATTGGCCGATCACATGATTGGCGAGCCCGATTCCATCGACATGCCCGAGATGTGCAGTGAGCTCGAACTCAATCAGACTGCGTGGCGGCTACACAAGAATGGAAATGAGATTTCCCTGCGTGCGCCAATTGAAGGAACTGTCGTGGGCATCGGTACGCGAAATTCAGGCTGGTATTTGAAAATGCGCCCGCGTCTGGACTTGCGCGACCCCCTAACATTGCGTCACCTTCTGCGCGGGCCCGAAGTCTCCGGATGGCTCTCACGCGAACTCGAACGCTTACAATTGCAGCTTGGTCCGCAGAACACCGCGCCTGCTCTGGCCGACGGAGGCGTGCCGTTGCCCGGTTTGATGGACGCCGTGCCCGAAGCCGATTGGGATACCGTGCTGTCGGACACTTTCCTGGGAATCTGATACGCGGCTCAGTGCGAGATTTCGTAGCGCTTGAGCTTATCGTACAGCGTCGAACGGTCAATGCCGAGAGCGAGCGACGCTTCTTTAACGTTTCCGTGTTTCCGCTCGAGTGCAATAATGATGGCCCGGCGCTCTAGTTCATCGAGCGATACATCAGGGACCTCCCAATTCTGGGATGTTCCGGAGCTCCGCTGAAGCCAGGAGAAATCTTGTTCCTCAAGCATGCCATTGCGGCAAGTCACGATCGCGCGCTCGATCACATTTTCAAGTTCTCGCACGTTTCCCGGCCAATCATAGGCAATCAGCAGCTTCAAGGCTCCTGCAGAGATGCCGGAGATGTCCTTGCCCAGTTCTGTAGAAATGCGGTGCACAAAATGTTCAGCCAACAGTGGTATGTCTTCCCTCCGTTCTCTTAAGGCTGGCAGGCGAATCTCAATTACGTTAAGGCGGTAGTACAAATCCTCGCGAAACCGTCCTTGCTGCACTTCTTCGGCAAGATTCTTGTTGGTTGCGGCGATGATCCGTACATCGACCTCGACCTCCTGACCTCCTCCAACCCGATAGAAGCGTCTCTCCTGTAATACCCGCAGAAGATCGGCCTGCAGCTTGGGAGAAATGTCACCGATTTCGTCGAGAAAGATCGTGCCGCCGTCCGCGAGCTCAAACTTGCCTTTCGCCTGCCCGTTCGCACCAGTGAACGCCCCTTTCTCATAGCCGAACAATTCACTCTCAAGTAGGGTCTCGGTCAGCGCGGCACAACTCACGGCAACGAACGGTTTTTCAGCACGACTGCCCGAACAATGCACGGCTCTCGCCACAAGCTCTTTACCTGTTCCACTCTCGCCACGAATCAGCACCGTACTGCGAAGGCTGGAAATGTCTTGGGTTAACGCGAGAATCTCTTCCATGCGCGGATTTTTCGTAATGATGTCGTGGTGACGATATTGGCGAGTCAACTTCTTACGCAGGATCGCATTTTCGCTCTGCAATTTCTTGAGCTTCAAGATGCGCGCGACCAGCATCGAGATTTCCTGCGGATTGCAGGGCTTCACAATGTACTCCTGCGCTCCTTCTTTCATCGCCTGAATTGCCGTATCCACCGTGGCATAGGCGGTGATGATGATGACCGAAGCCTCCGGCCGAACACGGTGAATTTCCATCATGGTCTCAATGCCGTCCATGCCGCCGGGCATCTTCAAATCGACAAAGCAGATGGCGTAATCGGTTGCTTGCGCGAGTTCCAGAGCCTGTTGCCCATTCGGCGCGGTATTGACCCGGTAACCGTCTTCCCGCAACCATGCGGCCATCGATTCGCACATGACCTCTTCGTCGTCCACGACTAATATCGGCCAGTTTTTCTTCATACTCCTCCATCTAGCGACGTAAATCGTTCAACCAGTTGCATTCCGCACTCCGGACAATATTTTTCCGTCTTGGCGTCCACCAACTCGATGTGGGTGGCCAGGCTCATGGCACATTTCGACTGATAACAATGCGTGAGTCCAAACGTGTGCCCTAACTCGTGCAACGCTTCCTTGACAGTGCGCTCGCGCAACAAGCTTTGGTCTTCAGGAAGGCCATAAAACTCCTGATGCAGCCGGAAAAGCGAAACCACGGCAATCGGCCCGTTCAGCTGTGCTTGTCCAAACAGGAAACTAAGCATGGGGATTGCCAAGTCCACATCCGTCACACCGAGAACGCGTGTAGCATCGCGCGGAGCATGTTGTGCCAGCATCTTCATGATCTCTACAGACCGGTATTGCCGGCGTTTTTCGTCATAAGCTTCGGCGGGAATCGGCAAAGGAGCCAACCGTCGAATGGGCAAAGGGAACCATTCCGCAGAAGCGTTTTCGATCCATTCCCATGCCTTCTCCGGAACGTTTCCGATTGCCACGAGGTATAAAACATTCACACGCCATGTACCTGCACTTCTCGTAGCTCAGCATCGCTCTTTTGCGACTTGAGCGGTAATGTGACCGTAAAGGTTGTGCCCACGTTCCGAATGCTCGTGACTTCTACCTCTCCCTCGTGCGCCTTGACGATTCCGTACAGCACGGCTAGCCCCAGCCCAACTCCCTTTCCGTCAGCCTTAGTCGTAAAGAAGGGGTCAAAAATCTTGGAAAGGTTCTCCGGCGCGATGCCTTCGCCCGTATCCTGAACGCAAAGTTCCACTTCTTGTCCGTTCGCGAGCAAGCCGGTTCGGATCGTCAGTTTGCCTCCTCCCCGCGACTGCATCGCCTGCGCACCGTTCAAAATGAGATTAAGAATCACCTGCTGGATCTGCGACGAATCACACTCGACTTGTGGGAGATCCTGCTGCAGTTCCAGAGCAACTTCTGCATTGATCATTTTCAGTTTGTGATCCGCCAACCCCAGGGTCGTCCGCACCAGCTTATTCAAATCGGCCGGCGCCCGCTGTGGTTTGGAACGCCGCGAGAACGAGAGTAGGTCTGAGACGATGCGTCCCACGCGGGCCGTTTCTGCCGAGATCAATCCAAGATACTTGCGGAAATCAGCCTCGCGGCCTGGCGGATAGCCGCCACTTCCCATCAAACGCTCAAGCAGCATCGAGAGGTTGAGTACCCCAGAGACCGGATTGTTGATCTCATGCGCAACACTGGCTGCCAACTGCCCCAGGGAGGCAAGCCGATCGGATTGAATAAGTTTTCGTTGGGCGGTTTGCAGCTGTTGCGTGCGTTCCGCCACCTTACTTTCCAGAGTCTGCTGCATTTCGTTCAGCTCGGAGACCGCTAACTTCAATCGCTCCTGCATCCGGTTGAAAGAGTCCACCAGTTCATCTACTTCCTGGCTGCGCCGGGTAATTGTGATCGGCCGGTCCAGTTCCATCGCGCTGACAGATTTCGTCCCTTCAATGAGCTCCTGAATGGGAGTGGCCACGAAACGTCTTGTGAACAGGATCACGAACGCTGCCCCAATTCCAACCTCCAACACTGTCCAGAGAATGGTCTGAAGCGTGATATCTCTTGTCTGTTTCTGTACGGGATCCAGCCGAAGAGCGACATCCACCACGCCAAGCACCTTTGTGGACGCGCTGTGCGCGTGGCAACTGGCATTGCTGCACGAAGGCTCGTTGTAGATGGGCGCGACCATGTTGATCGTCTTAACGCCACTCGGAGATGTCGCGTAGCGCACTCGCGAATCTTCAGTCGGCCTATTCCGAGCCGGTCCCTTGCTATGGCAACTGGCGCAGACTTCGCTTGATAAGTCGGTTACGCTCGGCTGCTCCCGTGAATCGGTCGAGAACACGAGCCGGCCTTCGCGGTTGAACATCCGGATTCGATCCACGCCTTGCTTGTCGGCGATCACTCGCATAATCTCGTACGCAGCTTTGCGGTCGTCATCGAGCATTGCATGCCAGGTGGCACCGGTGATGCCACGAGACAGCTGATCTGCGCCCAGGATCATGGTCGCCAGTAATTGCTTCTTTTGAGTGCGGAAATTCAGGTAGCCACTGACACCGCTGATCGCAACGATCAGAATCGTGAGTGAGAGAATCAGCTTTGGGCCTAATTTTCGAGGCATTTGCGCGCCTTATTCTCTATTTGCCAAAGGCATGCCGGCCGGGGGTTCGCCCCCTTCAAAACTAACTGCGTGCTCGCACTCACACTGTGATTGTCAACGCTCTAACGAGTGATCTCGGTCACGGGTCGTGGTTGTTTTGCTTCAGGCAGTTAGCGGCGACAGCAGACTCACTGGCGACGGGCAGTGACGGACCATGCCCGAGACAAAATGCTCTATGCCGAAGACGGAGGTTTTGTCGATAACCTTGTTGCTTTCGCGATCGCGGAGGAGGAGACGATCTTCTTGCGCGTAAACGCCGGACTCTGCCCTGGCGGGCGCCAGGGCAGAGTACAAGCGTGGTTCTTACTCCGCCGGATGCAAGACTCGGAATGTATTGCCTCCGTTGGACCAGACCAGCAACAGCGCATCCTGCCCGCTGGGAATGCTGGATAGCGCGTTCGCCACGTCGGCTGCCGACTGTTCAGCGTGCCGATTCACTTCGAGGATCACATCCCCGCGTTGCAGGCCGGCATTGTCGGCTGGGCTGCCCGGTTGGACGTCCTGCACGATCGCTCCGTGCACATTGCTGGGAACCTGCATCTGGTCACGGTCATCTTGGTTCAGATCGCCAAGATTTAATCCCCACCGCCCCTTCCCATGCTCGTTGCTGCCGGTGGAGTTCGCACTAGCCGCTCCCATCGCTTCCAGAGTGACGGGAATGTTCGTGCTTTTGCCATCACGCAGGACATCAAGCTGAATGTTTTCACCCGGACGCTTTTGTCCGACTTCGACCTGCAACTCTCCGGCGTCGGTGACGGATTTTCCATCGAGCTTGGTAATCACATCGCCAATTTTCAGGCCTGCTTTTCCTCCCGGAGAGTTGGGATCGACCTGAGTTACAACCGCCCCGATTGGACTATTCATCTGGAAGAATCTGGCGTTATCCGGGGTCACATCGGAGATACCGATTCCGATGAATCCGTGCGTAACTTTTCCGTCGCGAATCAGGGTTTCCACCGTTGGCTGTGCGATCTGGGCTGGAATCGCGAAACCCATGCCCGAGAACGAGCCATTGGAAGAGATCAGAAACGTGTTGATTCCAACCAGCTCGCCGCGCGCATCCACCAGCGCGCCGCCGGAGTTGCCGGGGTTGATCGCCGCGTCGGTCTGAATAAATTCTCCGGGCTTCCTGCGATCCGTCGCGTCGGGATTGGCGCGGTTTAGAGCGCTTACAATTCCGCGTGTCACCGTAAATCGCATCCCATAAGGATTGCCGAACGCCAGAACGGTCTGCCCCGGATGTAGCTTCGCCGAATCACCCCAAGGCACGCTCGGCAAGTCTCCACCTTTCACCTTGATGACTGCCAGATCGGTCAGCGGGTCCGTACCGATCAGCTTTGCCGGGAGCACTTCGCGATTGCTCATGGTTACGCGGATATCGCCCGCCCCGTCCACAACGTGATTGTTGGTCACGATATAGCCGTCAGGGGAAATAATGACGCCGCTTCCCAAGCCATGCTCGACCCTCTCGCGAGGCTGCATTGGGAAATTGAACTGGCGGCCGAAAGGGTTGCCGCCAAAAGGCGCAAAGAATTGCTGCATGTCTTGGGCGCCGTCGTTATCCGCCGATTGCGAGGTTGGTTTCGAGGTTACGGTGATGTTCACGACAGCGGGGGTGACCCGCGCCGCTAGCGTTTCCATGGCGCGGTCGAGCGAGAGAAGTGCCGAAACACTATTGTCGTCAAGCGGCGCAGCAGCCGGAGCCATTGCGGCCGCTTTCGCGGGCTTGGTGAACTCGTAGGCTCCCAGCGACGCGACGGTTAGTACTGCGACCGCGGCCACCAGAAGGCGCCGGGTCAATTTCATTTTCCAGTTGTTCATTTCGTTTCCTCCGTTACAACTAATGATTTAGTTGATGTTCGCAAAAAAATTTTGTTTAGGTGCTCTTGGCGACGGGAGCTCTTTTTGTCGCATCCGGAACCAACATCACCCGCCACACTTGAACGCTCCATACATACGAATTGGGCCCCACTTGCTGAGTCGCTCGGATTACGAAGATTGCTTCCGAATTCCGAGTCACGGGCTCACTTACCTCGGTGGTCAAGACGTTCGGCCGTGCCGCGTTTTCATCCAAACGACCAGCTACCATCTGAGGAATTAAGTTACGACGCTGGCCCATCTGGCTGACCAATCCCTTAGCCGCATGTTGCCGCCGCGTGACGATCGATGACGAGCTCACGTGCAGCGCCGCCGGAATCACCGCTGGCGGCGCTAACCTGGACTCGCTGAGCGATGACAGCGTTGGCTCGCCGTGCATCACGCGCGTACTCGGAACAAACGTTACGAATTGTGGAGCCTGCGGCACGACCATGAGCAGCAAAACGCAGAATGCTCCCACGAAACCGAGAGCCGGCTTCCAAACATGCTTCGTATTCGTGCGGTTCGCGTCGAGAATCTCGGACAACCGTAGTCTCGCCTCGCGCGCCCGGTGAACCACTGCTTGTGTCATGGCCCACGCTCTGCGCGATAGATTTCGCTCCAGCAGCGCGATCAGGCACTTTGCGTAGCCGCGAGGATCTGCAGTTTCGGCTAGCACGTGATCGTCACAAGCCATCTCGCGTTCCAGCGAGAGTTGGCGCTCGATCCACCACACCGCTGGGTGAAAGAAGAACACGGCCTTCAGTGTCTTCTGCAGGAGGTTGCTCCAATCGTCCCAACGCTGAAGATGTGCAAATTCGTGCAGAAGCACAATGCTCAGCTGTTCGGGCGTGAGTTCTCGTAATGCCCAACTCGGTAAGACAATCATCGGATTCACAAATCCGAGGGCTGCCGGAACACTGACATTGTCTGACGTCGCTAAAGTGACCGACCTCGACGAGGAAAAATCGGCCACGATTCTTCGGAGTGAGGGATCAAGCTCTGACGGGTCGAGCGGCAGACAGCTCTTGCGGAGCTGACGAACCCGCCACAATCCGATCGCCACACGCACGATCGCGACAGAAGCTGCCAAACCCCAACCTACCGATAGAAGAAGAGCCCAATGGCCAGGTAGCGTCAAAAGAGGATGCCTGACGCTTGCTATCAACGATTGCGCATTCTCATGAACGCCGGAGAAGGGAAGTCCGACGACCGCTAACAGCGCCACGAACCAAACGGCAAACCGAGTTCCTGAGTTCTGCCGTGGCAAGACGCGCAACATTAGCCACGCAAAAACTGCCACCAATATCCCCTCCGGAAGGGAGTTCAGAAGGGGGGTAATCGAGATCCGCGCCAGATTGTCCAGTTGCGGCCCGATCATTTTTCGTCACTCCGATCCAGCATGCCGCGAAGACGATCGAGTTCCTCCGCGTCAATGCCACGGTCTTCCAGGATGTTCAAAACGAGCTGCTCGTGGGAATTCTTGAAAAACCGCCCCACCAGGTGGCGTATTTCGGACCGCGTCGCTTCCTCGCGACCGACCAGGGGAGCGTACACGTGAGCGCGCCCGTCCTTGGAATGCTCGACGTAGCCCTTTCGCTCCAGCACTCGAATCGTGGTCAGAACCGAGTTATAGGCCAGAGCGGGCTTCTCCGATAGGGAATCGAGAATCAGCTGCACGGTGCCGGAGCCCTTCAGCCACAACACATTCATGATGCGCAACTCAGCTTCGGTCAATGTCTCGGACTGTCGACGTGGCACCCGCAACTCCCTCCCGAACCGTTAGACGAACGAACTCGGGAAAAGTAACTAATTGTTTAGTTGCATTCCCCGGAGCGAGGGTTGTACCATTCTTAACTTGTTAATAATGAATAGCTTACTTCCAGATCAGCTATTGCGCCGTCTCGCTGAACGTCAGGCTTGCATTGCCGAGGCCATAGGGCGCTTGCGCCTGCACCTGAACTGTCTGCGCGGTAGCGGGCAAGGTCAGCGTAACCGACGCAACGCCGGATGAATTCGTCACCGCGATAACCCTCGATCCGCTGATGGTTCCATTGGAAATCGCCCCGGCGTTCGTACTGAAAAGGACACTGGCTCCCGAAGCCGTGCCGCCCGACTGGCCCGGACTAACTGTCACCGTCAGCGGCTGCGGCAAGGTCGTACCGACATCGCCGGTTTGACCGTCCCCGCTAGTCTTCGCCAAGCTGGCCGGCGGATTGCCAACCACGATCCATCCGCCCTCGGTTTGGGCGACAGCTCCATCGCTTCCAGTCACGGTGAAGTGGCAGAATCCGGGAGTGCTGCCGGCGTTCACAGTAATCGTACCGGGCTGATTGGCGCTGATTACAGGATCAGTCAGGCTCAGAGTTCCACTGCATGCGCTTGCGCCTTCGAAGCTGTCGAAAACAGCCGACGACAGAGTCACATTCGCCGCGCCGATGGTGATTTTCGGCTGCAAAGTGACGGTGCCGCTCACGGGCAGCATGATCGTGTCAGGATTCAGATCCCAGTCAGAATTCGGGGTATTCGCGAGGCTTCCCGTAATTACAAGCAGCGTTGCACTGTATGGCGCAAAGCTCTGCGTCGCCATCCACGACTTTGACGAAGATGCGCTAATTGTGGTCGGAGCCGTCGCCGCCAACGTGTAGGTCACGAACGAAGAGGCGTTGAAACCTCCTAGCGCGAACTGCACTTGCGCAGACTTCTGCGGGTTTTTATTGAGCACCATTACTGTGAGAGTCTTCCCCGTAGAATCGAGAGCGGCGTAACTGCTGAACAAATCCGGATCTCCGTTGCTAGTATCGAAAACCGAAGTCGTGCCGAACGTGTGATGCGCGCCGTCATAGTTGGTGTATAGCTTCAGAGCCTCGTAGTTGGGATTCGACGGGACGGGCGCTTCCCAGCGCGAAGCTAGAGATACACGCTCCCGGCCCAGGATTCCGTACGCGTCGGCGTCACCGAGAGCGGTCGAGAAATCGGACTCGCCCGCGAATGCCGCGCTCCACTCCGTGAAGCTCAGCGGCGTCCCCGGATAGATCATATTAACGATCGCCCGCATACGAGGAATGCGGAACGGGATAGTCTTGTCCGGCTGAATATTCGTCGTCCATGGCTGGTTGATCGAGCTCGACGGACTCACATAGGTGGGGTCCCAATAGTCGCGATAAATGCTTACCGCCAGAGCTTGCTTCTGTGCCTGAGTGTAGCTAGACGTATCAGGGCTGTCCGGGTAGGCGTGAATGTCGAAAATGTCGAGCGAGCGTGAGCCGGAAATCTGGTCCTGCCAGTAGATCTGATTGAGCCACCAAGGCAGAAAGTCCACTCCTCCGTGGGCATTCTTGTCATTGCCGTTTGCGCCGTTCCAATAGAACCACCAGCAGCAGCTCACCGGGCCGAGACGAACCGCCTCCGGATCCCAGGACTTCAGCTTGGTTGCCTCGGTTAGGTACGTGTTGGCCAGTTCGTCGTAGCCCGATGGCGTGGGATGTATGTCGAAGTGCGTGCTGCCCCAGATGTCAATTTCATTGTCCATGTCGTAGAAGTGGCAGGATGTGGTAGAGAAATATGGAATCGCACAAGTCGAACTGCCAAACGCAGTCGCGAGCGCCGCTGCCCAGTCGCTGCGATACACGCAAGTCGTGCCCGAGGGGCAGGTCTGTGTGTGGTCATCGAGCAGTGGAAAATATGCTGTTGTGACCGGATTTGTGGTGACCGGTGTAGCGCAATCAGTCTTCAGGCCATCCCCGGCATCAGTGTTATAGGAGTCGACACTGCACTGCGAGCCGTAAGTGGCAACGGAGAAACTCCAGTGGTAGTTGTCTGAACCGCCCTGTGTAACGGATGTCTCCTGACTCTGGGCGACCCAAGGCAGCATGACCATTGTCATCAGCGGATTGCTACCGGCGTTCTTCACATCTGTAATGAACTGAGTCGAATTTCCGTCGCTACCGTTGCTGAATCCGCTGGCATTGTAATCTTCGAAGTAATAGTCGTCATCGGCGTTGTTCGTGTGCAGTTGCCAGTTGTAGGTTGATGTCGCGTTGCCGCCCCAGCGGACGACCGTCATGCCGCTGTCAGTCACATGCGCGGCATCTTGCGGATACGACCCTCCATAGATGTAAGGGCTGATCATGTGCCGATTGGCGAGAACATTGATGCTGACAGTAACACCACTGAAGGTTCCGGCGGGAGTCGCCGAAACTTGATTCGAATCGCCGCTTTCTCCCGTGGCATTCACCGCGGTTACAACGTAGTAGTATGTCGTTCCGTTGGTGACGCTCGAGTCGTTGTAGCCGACCGTTGTGGGCGAAGAAATCGTCGTGTATGGTCCACCGTTCCCGGTACTTCGCTTCACGTTGTAGCTGGTGGCGCCGCTGCTCGCGGTCCAGGAAAGGCTGACCTGCTGATTTCCAGCCGTCGCGCTCAGACCGGTGGGCGCGGCAGGCGCCGTCGCCGTCGGTCGGGCGGACGCTTGATTAGAATTTCCGCTTTCGCCGTAAGAGTTCAACGCCGTGACGACGTAGTAATAGGTTGTGCCGTCGCTTACATTGGCGTCGGTATAGCTACCGGTTGTGGCCGTTCCGATCTGGGTATAGGGGCCACCGCTCGTGTTCCCGCGATTGACATTGTAGCTGGTCGCGCCGCCGCTCGTAGTCCAGGAGAGACTGACCTGTTGCGCACTGGCCGTCGCGACGAGCCCCGTGGGTGCCACTGGAGGCTTGCCTGTCGTTCCGCCGCCTCCGGGTCCACTTGAGCCTCCGCAACCCAGCTGGAAGAAGCCGGCCGTCACGATGGTCAAGAAGGACAAGGCAACGAGCACTTTGCGGAGATCCATATCACTCAATGCTAGCGAAAAAATGAACTGACCCTCCGCAATTTGCCAACACGAAAGTGCTTCGCGGGATCGTCCAGATGGACAGCACAATCCCTGCCGCAAGAACATCCGTTGTGGGGCTGGTAGGTGGTTTCGAAGCGCGCAACGTGCACTTATTCAGACAGCGAATTCAAGTGCGGAAGCGAGGGTTCCCCTCGTGCCTGTTAGGCTAGACCTCTATCCAATTAAAGAAGTCATGCCTTCACGCTTTCATTTCCTTCTTTCATCCGCGACAGAATCTGGTAAATGGTCGCCCGGCCAATGCCGAGGATCTCAGCCGCTCGTGGCTTGCTGCCCCCGACTGCCTCCAACACACGCAAGATGTGACGCCTCTGCAACTCATCGAGAGTGAGGAATGTCTCGTCTGGCGATGTATCTTCGATGATCGGACCGCGAAGGCTCTCAGGCAGATCGTCGATGTCGATGAGGCTACCGTCCACCATCATGCAAGCGTTCCCGATGACGTTCTCCAGTTCACGAATGTTGCCCGGCCAGGGATACGTTGCCATCCGAGTCTGTGCCCGGCGGGTTAGGCCGGAGATTGACTTTCCATAATCCGCAGAGAACCTTTCGATAAAATACCTTTGCAGGAGTGGCAGATCTTCGCGACGTTTCCCTAAGTTCGGCAACATGATGTCGACGATCGCGAGTCGGTAATAGAGGTCTTCTCGAAACTGTCCTTCGCGCACCATGGCCTTCAAGTTACGGTGCGTGGCGGCGACGACCCGCACGTCGATGCTGCGCGCCACAGGCGATCCGACTCTCTGCACTTGACGATTCTGTAAGACCCGCAGCAACTTTGCTTGGGCGGAAAGAGAGAGTTCGCCAATCTCGTCCATGAAAATAGTTCCGCCATCCGCATGTTCAAACAAGCCCGCTTTATCTTGTGTTGCACCCGTGAAGGCTCCGCGGACATAGCCGAACAATTCGCTTTCCACCAGGTTCTCGACCAGTGCCGAGCAATTGCAAACTACAAACTGCCCCCGCGCTGACGGACTAAGCCTGTGGAGAGCGTGGGCGACCAGTTCCTTGCCCGTTCCGGTCGCGCCGGTAATCAATACCGTTCTGAAATGCGGAGCAACTCTCCGTATCTTCGCGAACACCTCCAGCATTAACGGACTTCGGCCTACCATACCCTCGAATTGGCAGGCATCAATCAGCTCTCGGTCCAGGTGTAAAGTCTTCCGTCTCTTTTCAGCTTCCGCAAGAAAGCTCGCAATCCGGGCGCGAAGCTTTCCAACGTCAAGAGGCTTCGTCATGTAATCGCACGCGCCCTTCTGAATCGCTTCGACAGCAGATTCCGGAGAGTAATGCGCTGTCATCAGAATCACATCTGTACCCGGATCGACGGCAATGATCCGCTCCAGCAATTCCATTCCCGTCACTTTCGGCATCACCATGTCGGTGAGGACGATTCTCGGTCGCTCCTGTAAGAAGGTCTCGAAGCCGGCCTCTGGATCGTCCGCTGTCAGTATTTCCAGTTCCTGTTGTTCCAGCGCCGCGCGAACGAGTTCCAGATTCTGCGGATTGTCGTCGATGGCCAACAACTTCAGGGCCTTCGGTTCAGTCATTGAGCGCTCCCAACACGGAGATAGCCTGAAAACAAATGCATTGCCACGGGCCGAGCGGGCAGGCAGAAACTTTGAGGTTAGATTTCTTGGGCACAATCCCCTTCGCGAGCAACTCCGAAGTCGAGCCCCAACGTGAACTCAGTAGCCACGGAAAATGGGAATGGGAGCCACACATTCTTACCGACGACATTGTGCTCCTTCCCCCACGGTCTAAGATCCAGGCAGGTCGGCAAACCGGTACGAGGCCGCGTAGTTACTTTTGCGGGAAGCATAACACGGTGGACTCAGTAGCCCTTGATTACCACGGTTATCGCGGAAAGTTGAGCTGATTCGAGCAGGAAGAGACCGTCGCCTGGACCTGGTGACCGTTTCGCCTCATCCCACGAGCTCTCATCGCTCTAAGTGCAGTACGTGCGCTTCTTACTTAGTAAGGATGCCAATGCGCGTCACGTTACAGAGAACGACAGGCAGTTTTGAGAGCCTTGGGAAAAAGCACGCGGTAACATGTCGGGAGATGACCAAAGTGTTTGGTCGTAGCTTTTCCGATGGCTCCCACCAGCTTTAACTATCTGGGACCCAGATGGGAGTCTGAAAGCCAGAGGAGGAGCGCCCGGCACGTGCCACCACCTCAACCCCGACACCAGCTATAACCCACACATACAGGTTGACTTACGCAGATAGGAGCTGTTCCAGGCCGTTCGGCATGAGCCATGCTTAATCACAAGTGTGCCGCTTCGGCGGGCCCTCCCCCCTCCCCCACAAACTTGATTTAGGGAGATTCTAAAATGCGACTCAACGTTCTCAGATTAACGCTTGTTACGATGGTGCTGGCAGCGACGCTTTCCTCCGCCCAGCAGTCTGCGGTCGCTCCGTCGCCTATTCGAGCATCGCAGAACGCGAAGGTCGCTTCGAACTACGCCAACTTGCCTCTGACGTTCGAACTGAACAAGGGACAAACCTCCGCGCAAGTCAAGTTTGTGACGCGCGGCAAAGGATACTCGGCATTTCTGACCGCAGGTGGGATCGTGCTTTCTTTGCGTCCTGCCAGCGCCATCGCGAAAAACGATTTTCATTCATCGGCGAGCACATCCTTGCAGCTCAGTCTGGTAGGGGCCGCGAAGAATCCAGTGGTAGTGGGCGAGCAGCAACAGGCCGGTCTGGTGAACTACTTTATCGGCGGCGATCCCACGAAGTGGCAGCGGAACGTGCCGACCTACGCTCAAGTCCGCTACAAGAATGTCTACCCCGGAATCGATCTGGTTTACTACGGCAATCATCGGCAACTCGAGTATGATTTTGCCATCGCGCCCGGAGCCGATCCGAGCCGCATCCAATTTGCGATCAAAGGCGCCACGCAGATTCAGCTCGACGCCTCCGGCAATCTGGTCTTGCAGACGGGTAGCGGCGAACTTCATTTCCAGAGTCCGGTCGTCTACCAGGAATCGAACGGCCAGCGACTTCCGGTTAGCGGCGCATATGTTGTCAACGATTCGGCGCACGTCGCCTTCCAGGTCGCCAAGTACGACTCCAGCAAACCCCTCGTGATTGACCCGGTTCTGTTGTACTCCACTTACCTCGGCGGGGCCGGCGATGATCAACCCACGGGAATTGCTGTCGACAGCACGGGTAACGTTTATGTCGCCGGCTATACCAACTCCTCCGACTTCTCGCTCACCACACTCGGCTCGCCTGCCACAAGTTCAAACCACGTGTTCGTGGCCAAGCTGGACCCGACCGGATCGAACCTGATCTATGCCGATTACCTCGGCGGGAACGGCGACGATTATGGAATAGGTCTGGCTCTGGACAGCGCTAACAACCTCTACGTGACGGGCAGCACCACGTCGAGCAACTTTCCTGCGGTCAAGGCTTATCAAGGCGTTGAACCGGGACCGTATAGCGGCTTCCTCAGCAAGATTTCAGCCGATGGTTCTTCCCTGTCGTACTCCACTTATCTTGGCGGGAGCGGATTCGATCAGCCTGCCAGCGTTGCCGTCGATACTCTGGGCGAGGCTTACGTCGCCGGCACCACCAGTTCACAGAACTTCCCCGTCGCGAACGCCTATCAGACGACGGCACTGGCGAACCAGGGCGGACTGTTCGGAAACTACGGCTTCGCCACCAAGTTCGCCGCGGATGGTTCCTCGCTGATCTACTCCACCTACCTCGCCGGCAACTCGAACGTTGCCCAGAATTGCGGTACTCCTTGCTTGCCCATTCCCTATACGGCGGTTTCTGCACTCGCACTGGACGCCAACGGCAACGCTTACTTGGCCGGCACGACAAACACCTATAACTTCCCTACAACGTCAGGTGCCTACCTGACCAGCAACTCTACCCAGCAGGACGCGACCGTGGGATTTGTCAGCAAACTTGCGAACTCGGGCAGTCTTGACTATTCCACCTACTTCTACCCATCCAGCGGGAGCCCGATCGGGATCGGAGCCATTGCAGTCGATGGATCAGGGTCGGCTTATATCGCCGGCACCGCCTCGAGCGACGGCGCCTTCCCCGTTACTTCAACCAGCATCTGCGATCCCGGTGCTTATGGATTTGGATGCAGCTACGCATTCGTAACCAAGTTTGATCCCGCGGCATCGACCTTGTTGTACTCGACCTTCCTGGGTTCCAACAATTACGCCACTCCGCTGTCGATCGCACTAGACGCGAATGACAACGCCTATGTGGTCGCGAATACCAACAGCGCCGCTTTCGCCACCACCAACGGCATCGAAGGTTATAGCAACGGGCAAGACGTGCTGCTGGTTGAGATTGACGCCGCGGCCTCCACGGAGCTGTTTGCCACCTATCTGGGCGCCAGCGGGAACGATTCGGCCAGCGGCATCGCTCTCGATGCAAATGGCAATATATACGTCGCTGGTTCTACGGATTCGAGCGACTTCCCCATCACTGGCGGAGCTTTCCAGAATGCGCTCGGGGGCAACACTGATTCCTTCGTGATGAAAATCGGCAGCGACGCCGCGTCAGCCGTGTCCATGAGTCCGACTGCAGTGCAATATGGCACGCTCCAGGTTGGCTCAACCAGTCAGCCGCAGGCGGTGGTGCTCCGCGACATGGGCAGTGCGTCTCTTGCGATCTCGTCGATCACAGCAACCGGCGACTTCTCCGAAACCGACAATTGCGCAACTGGCCTGCCGGCTGCGGGCAGTTGCACACTTTCGGTGACGTTTGCCCCCACCGCGTCAGGCTCCCGCAGCGGTTCCGTGGTAATTCAGGATGCTACCGGATCGTCACACATCATCAGTTTGAATGGCACCGGTTCTGGCCCTGCGGTCACGCTGACTCCGACCAGTATGACGTTTGCGAGCCAATCGCTGGGAACGTCCAGCACCGCACAAACTGTGACCCTGACCAACACCGGTAACTCTGCCCTGAGCATCAGCAATACGCAAGTCAGCGGAACTTTTTCACAAACCAATAACTGTCCCGCCGCATTGGCGCCAGCTTCCAATTGCCAATTCCAGATCGTCTTTGCTCCGGTCGCCGGGGGGAATCCCAGTGGAGCGTTGACGATCACCGACAACGGTCAGGGTGGTTCTCAATCGATCAGCTTAACCGGTACGACTCCTGACTTCCGCCTGGCGACCACGTCAAGCAGCGACACGATCACGGCCGGATCTACGGCCACGTACAACATGACCGTGGCGTCGGTCGGTGGATCTTTCAACCAACCTGTGACATTAAGCTGTTCTGGACTCCCAGCACAGGCGAGCTGTAACTTCTCGCAGACAACTTTGACACCTGGCGCGAACCCCACGACCGTCACGCTCACAATCTCTACGACAGCATCGGTCGCTGAGGCCCTTCCGGTCTCATCTTCTTCCCACAGCCCCGTCTACGCGGCCTACATTCAGTTGCAGGGACTGGGAATGTTCGGGATGATCTTGCTGGGCTCCAAGGGTCGGTCAAGAAAGATTCGTATGGTCGTCCTTCTTGTCCTGGTGTTTGCCGGCCTGCTGTTCATGTCAGGGTGCGCGGGTGGAACCGGCATCGCTCCACATACCGGTTCAGACACCGCCCCTGGCACCTACACGATCACTGTGACCGGAACCTCAGGCACGCTGCAGCATTCCCTCCCCCTGACATTAACTATCCAGTAATTTTCTGCGATAGATAGTGTCGCCAAGCGGGACCTGAGTCGCCTCAGAGGTGACTTACAGGTCCCGCTTGCATGACTTACGTAATTAGCCCCTAGTAATCTTCTGTGCGACTCTGACTGAACTGTGGGTGTTGAGGTATGCAACAGTTGTCCCATCAATCAGTCGCCGGAACGATCCTTGTCGCGGATGATCAGGCCTCGAACCGCGAGTTACTCGATGAGCTTCTCACCCCGCATGGCTTTACCGTCATCGCCGTGCCCGACGGCGCTTCCGCTCTCGAGCAGTTGCCCCGAACCCCCATCGACTTAGTCATCCTCGACGTCATGATGCCGCGACTTACTGGATTCGAAGTATGCGAGAAGATCAAGAGCAACCCAGAAACCTATCTTTTGCCGGTAGTCCTGGTCACAGCCTTATCGA
>Ga0335078_10001097_pt1 | contig 41160 bp, 25 predicted proteins | sample Lox_Sample_32_FD_206711 | JGI IMG/M metagenome (GOLD analysis project Ga0335078, IMG submission 206711) | Soil microbial communities from Loxahatchee National Wildlife Refuge, Florida, United States - Lox_Sample_3.2 | ecosystem: Environmental > Terrestrial > Soil > Wetlands | place: USA...
TGTAACGGTGGCCGTGAAGCTGACCGATTGCCCGTACGTGGAAGGATTGAGGCTCGATTGGACCGACGTGGTCGTGCTGTTCTTCATCCACACCGTCGAGTTCACCAAGTTATACGCATTGACGCTGCCAAGTCCGGTCGCCAGGTCATAGCCGTTCGCTGCCCCGTAGGCCGGCTGGTATGAAGACGACGCAGTCCCTGGGCTGGTGTTAGCCACGGCGATTGCGCCGCTGCCGCCGCCGCCAGTCAGGGTGATCGGAGTATCGGGCTGATAGCCTCTGCCGCCGCCCGAGATCGTGATGCTGCTCACGTAACCTGGCCCCTGGCCGAGAATCGTGTTGGTGATGTTGACGTAAGCCTGCTCGAAAATGTAACCGTTAGGATACAGCGTGACGTTGAAATCGCCGGCATAACCCGTTGTTTTCGCGGTCATCGTGACGGTGCTGCTTGAACGCGTCGGCGTGTTGATCAGCGAACATCCGGTGGCGGACGTGACCAGGTTAGTAGCGATCGTCGTCGTGCTGGAGCCAGTCAGCGTGTAAGGCCCACACGTTGGAGAGCCGCTCGGAGCAGCCAGATAAATCTGCATGCCCGCCGCTGACGTGCTGGCTATGTTGACGGTCCACGTCGCCGTCGTCGAGCTGCCGTTGAAAGCCGCAGTACAGGTCGCCTGCGAGCCGCCCGCATAGAGCGTTGTCCCGGTCGGCGACAGGTATGCCGCGTTGTTGGTCGGCCCCGCAATCGTGCAGGTCGGCGAGGCGGTATAACCGGTGCCGCCGTTGATCACTGTCGCCGTGGTGATCACGTCCGTGCTGTCCACGCCGTGCGTTCCCGTCGGCTTGTAGCAGTGCGCTTCTTCGGTGGTGCCGTTGTTTTCGCAGGCCAAGTCAATATCGCCCTGGGTTACATCATTGAACACGCAACCGGCGCCCGAGCCCAGGCTCGAGTTGCAGCCACTGCCCAGGAAGCTGCCGCCCTGAGTTCCGTATTCGCTCTGGCCGATCTGGTAGTAGATCGGGTTGGGGTTGCCCCAGGCTGAGCCCGTCTTCTGGTTAACTAGCGCCTGAATCGCGGCCATGGTCGGCGAAGCGACCGAAGTCCCGCCGAATCCTGACCATGTGCTGGGTGCGCCGGAGCAGGATGCTGACCCATCCGACGTGTACGCCGGATCGGACCAGCAGACCGTCTCGAAGTGTCCCCACACGCCGTTGGCGGCGAACATGGAAACGTCGGGCGTATCACGCAGGTTATCTGTGGGCACGCCATAGGCCGACTGCCAGGAAGGCTTTGCATAGCCCTGGCACTGAGGTTGCGTGATGCCGTAGTTGGTCGAATTTGTGCTGCCCGACCCGTACGCGCAGTTGCTAGGCCCGCCGCTGGCGGCGCCGGTGCTTAGGTATGTGGCGCTCGTGTCATAGAGCGCGTTGTTGCAGGCCGCCGGGCTGGCGCCATAGGGCGTGAAGCTGTTGGTCGCGACCTCAGAAATAAGGGCGCTGGCGCAGGCATCGTTCCACGGAATTTCAGGAACGTACTTGAGTGCCGACCCGTAATTTGAGCCGTTGGTCGCGCTCCAGTACGTGCTGAGCGCCGCGCCGCCGTTCTGGCCGGTCTTGGAATTGTAAGTGTCCTCGAAATCGGTGCCGCCCACGCTTACGTTATAGGGCGTATCGCCCCAGCCGGTAACCCCCAGGCTGCTGACGTCGTATTGCGAGCCGATGGTGAAATTAACCGAGCACTGCGACGGACCCGCGTCGCCGGAGGAGACGAACACCGAGATGCCTTGCGCCGCGGCCTGCTGGTAGGTATTAAGGAACGATGCGTTGCCTCCGCTGCCGTTGAACACCTCGCACACGCCGTAGCTGACGCTCACGACACCTGGATATGGACCACCGGCATTGAGCAGGTTTTGCAATGCGATCTGGCCGCCGAAGGTCACCGCTCCGGAGGGGCATGACAATAGTTCGATCGTCGCACTCGGCGCGATCGCGGTGGCGACTTCGACGTCGAGGTCGGCTTCGCCATCATCACCGTTTGCGCCCGGGTCGCTGCAGCTGCCGGGGTGCACCGTCTGGAGATTGCCGGAAGGATAAGCCGTCGAAAGACCAAATGTATTGCGGTAGGTGGTGAAATCGCTGCCGTAACTGTCGGTGTCTTCCACCACAGCGACAGTCTGACCTTGGCCCGAAATTCCGCCGGTGTAGAGCGGGCTCAGATTGTAGATCGTGGCATTGTCCGCCGGCGTCACCGCGTAGCAGGTACCGGGTTCGGTGGGAAGAGCGGTCGAACTGCAGCCCGCGGTGGTGTAGTCCGTTTTCGTTCTGTACATTGGGTGCGGCTTGAAGTCATGCAGGGAAACGATGCTGTTGATCACCGGCGCGAACGCAGCCGGAATCATGGGATCATTCATGTTGGCGATATGGGATTCGCCGCCAACACTCAATTGGTGCATATCGGCTCGGAAGGTCGCACGCAACTGCCCCGCTGTGCCGGAAAAATCGATCATCATGTGGTTGGCATAAATCTGGTTGATGCGGAAGCCGTGCGCTTCCAGCCAGCCGGTGACAGTATCAATGTCTTCTTGCGACACGCCGTACGTCTCTCCCAGCTCATCGGGCGTCAGCCAGCGGTGGAAGTTGGCGGAGTTCCTGTCATTCAACGAGTCAATGTAGGCCTCCAGCGCCTGTTCCTGCTGGGGAGAGCGCCGCAAAAGCAGCATCATGTGGTCAATATCGTAGCTATCCGCGAGAGGCCCGCGGTCGTTTTGCCAGTTGGCCTCAGGCCGTGTGTTTCCGGCGAGAGTAACCACCCTGGACTCATCGATGGCCTGCGTAATGCGCGCGCCGCTTTGCGCAAATGCCGCGGGTGTAATGGCCGATGTTATTAAGGTGATGATGGCGACAACTGCAAACGCGGAAAGCACACGCGTGGAACCGGGAGAGCTCTTACGCATAGTGACCTCGGAGAAAAAGATTTCGAACGTATTACCGGGCTGAAGACCTGTCAATCTATGATCGGGAACAGGCTGTCGCGTGCTGCTTGTCACAAACTACGCGTCATGCCCGCGCCTGCGCGGTAGAGCCAAATAGCAGACAGAACGCCAAGGGAACCCAGGCACGCACAAACTCGTGCCAGCCCTGGGCGCAGCGGAGTAAATAGAAGTGCTGACCGAAGCGATTTCCTGCGGAAGCCGGTCCCCACGCGAATGGAGCGGAGCAAGCAGAAACTCGCCGACGAGAATATCTACGCTTCAGAGTTGCTGCTTGTCAACAAGAAATTTCCATTTTGAGAAAAATTCTTCGTATTGCGCCTTGACGCAATAATTGCCGAGAATTTCCTTGCGTTTGCGGACCCTCCGTCATCATTCGTGCCGCTCCTTCGCGGCCATCCGGCTTATCGGAAGATCAGAGAAGAAAGTCCTCAGTGTGGAAAAAACTGAAGCTGCACCACGCCTCTCGGGGAGGGCTTTGCCCCAGAGTACGAAACGCTGCCCTTCCGGCCTCTTGACATCCCTCGCAACCGCGGTATCCTGAGTTCTTTTACTTAACTTTAAGCTTATGATAAATAGAATTAATATAACTGCTTATTTATCTATATTTTACCCGTAACCCATTGGCGCTCAATATTTTGGCAGGATTTTCGCGCTAAGGTGGTGATTCTAAAGAATCACCCCCGGGGGGGGGTGGGGGGTACAGCTCAGCGGTGGTACGAATCTCGCCGCGTTTGCCAGAAGCGGCAAAACTGACTTAAATGGAGATCTTCGCTGCTCCCGGTGTGGGTTTGCTGTCCGGGTAACGGATCGACACGGCATCCTCCCCCTTGAACAGGAAGGAGACGGTCGTGACCAGTTCCACCGCTTTGCCGCCGACCGTTCGCGGCGCGTAATGCCAGAACTTGACCGCCTGCACGGCCGACTCAACCAGCGACGCTTTGCCGTGAAGCACCTCAACCTGTCTTACCCGGCCGCTCGGCCCAATCACCAGCCGCAGGTCCACTCTTCCGGATTGGCTGTCATCCGTCACCGGGTAGGCGGGGCGGCCTTCGGGAGCATCGCTGACATAAAGCGGCGACACAGTATCCGGCCGGCTGTCTTTGGAAAATGTAAAAAATCGTGGCAGCGGCTTCGGTTCTGAAACCTTCGCAACCGTTGGCGCCTCAGGGGCTGTCCTGATTTTCACCAGCTGCTCAGGCGGCGCAACGTTCTCCATGCGGCTTTGCAGCGTTATCGCCGCCAGCGCGGCGAACGCAACCGAGGCGGCGACCGCCCCCGCGAGCCAGGGAACGCGCCACCTCCGCAGTTTGGACGCCATACCTGCGGCGGATGTACGACTTGCCCTAACGGGCGTGATCAGGTGCGACGCCGCCGGCGCGAGCCGAGTTGGCGGGGCCGTACTCGCGGTTTTGTCGGAAAGATCGATGCCCCAAATGGTTTTGTCTTGCTCGAGGGACTCTATGCCGGCCTGGTTTTCCGTGGGGCCGACTTGTTTCGACCAGATCACGCGGAACTGTGCTTTCTTTTTTCCCCGCTGCAGCAGGATGGTTTGTCCCGGACTGAGTTGCTCGCGAAGCCCGCCGAGGCGGCCACCTACGGGATTGATATCGACCGTGTGCGCCAGCTGAGCGGGTGTATTCTCCGGGCTCGAAATGGCCGGCCACCATCGCACCGGCAATACCATCTTGACGCGCTGATATCTTTGAATACCGCTTTGCACCTGCTCAGGTTAACTTCACTGATCTCACCAGCCAAGTTACCGAGGTTACTTTTCGATTTCGAAAATGTAAGCGCCAAAGGGAGGTAATAAAAAACCACTTAAGTCCGGCGTAGAAGAAAGTGAAGTTGCCCCCAGCAGGAGGTGTGCGCTTCGATATGCAAGCCCACGAGGCGCGAAACGAAAGTTTTGCGAACTGGCAGACATGTTCAGTACAACAAGCACAACCTGTGACGTGGTGCGGCGCAGGTACGCCAACACATTCGGATCGTCCGGGTTGATACAGTCGAAATCGCCGTCGAGGAGGGCCGGGCTATGGCTCCGGAGAGCAAGTAACCGGGTGTAGAACTCCAATATCGAGTTGGGATCTTTCTCTTCCACTGCCACATTGTGGGTCTTGTAGCTGGGAGGAATGGGCAGCCACGGATGGCCGTGCGTAAAACCGGCATTGGACGATCCGTCCCACTGCATCGGAGTTCGCTCACCGTCCCGTCCTTTATCGAAAGGCCACCGAACCTGGCCCACCGGGTCTTTTACATCTTGCTTGCGTACTGGATCGTTGTTCTCCATCCCAATCTCTTCGCCGTAGTACATGATCGGTGTCCCACGCAGCGTCAGATACATGGCCGCCATTAGCTTTGCGATTTGGTCGTCATGCTTGCCATCACCATAGCGGGTGGAAGAGCGCACGATGTCATGATTGCCGATGACATACACCGGCCATCCGGCGGCTGCATTCACCGCCTCGATATGGCTGCGAAATTCCGCTGCAGAGAGGTTCGGGATTTTTGTGAATGCCAAATCCATCGGCATCTGCAACTCATCGCCGGCCTTGCCGTGGTATTGGTCCAATTCTTCCGGTGTGTCCGCCCATGTCTCGCCCACTAATACGCCGTGATATTCGTCGGCAACCTTGCGCAGTTGACGAAGCGCCTCGTGCACTTCCGGCAAGTTATCGTTGAAGCGGTCCTCCATGCGGGGATCGCCGAAAGTGCTCCCTGGCAGGATAGGGTTGTCACGTAGTGCTGGATCCTCGAATAAATTGCTGACTGCGTCTAGACGAAACCCGGCTACGCCTCGTTTGTACCACCACTTTGTTACGTCGAACATAGCATTTTCGACAGCCGGATTGCGCCAGTTCAAGTCTGGTTGCTGCGGGTAGAAGCGGTGGTAATAGTATTGGCCGGTGAGGGAATCAAATTTCCACGCCGAGCCTCCGAAGATCGAAAGCCAATTGTTCGGCGGTTCTCCAGGGCGACGTCCATCACGCCAGATGTACCAATCGCGGTGTACCGAAGTGCGTGAAGATCGCGAATCAAGAAACCACTTGTGCTGGTCGGAAGTGTGGTTGAGAACCAGGTCCAGGATAATTCGGATTCCCCGCTTCCTGGCCTTACGCTCAAGTTGATCGAATTCCTTCAACGTGCCATAGATCGGGTCAATGTCTTCGTAATCCGATACATCGTAGCCAAAGTCTACTTGCGGTGACGGATAGCACGGCGTGATCCAGATGGCATTCACACCGAGGTTCTTCAAATAGTCGAGCTTGTGTTGAATTCCCTTTAGGTCTCCAATCCCGTCATTATTCGTGTCAGCAAAACTTCGGGGATAGATTTCATAGAAGACTGCGTGCTTCCACCACAGAGGATCGGCCGTCGATGAAGAATCGCTACCCGCTGCCGCAGTAGGGTTGAGCGACCAAATCAAGAGCAGCGCGGTACACAGCGCTTTTCTGCACTGCCACGCTGTTTGTTGGAGCATTTTCATCTCAGCGAGCTCTCGGTTCTGCAAGTGGCGAATCGGATTTAGCTTGGTCAGCGTTTTCTCGCGGCCGGTCTGTCACTCTTTGCATCAGGGCGGCCGCAGCCAGCAGAAATAACCCTCCCGCGGCAACGGCAGCGATGCGGTTGTTATTGAAAAGATGGTTCATTACCCATCCGAAAAACAGCGACGCAATAATTTCGGGAATGACAATGAAAAAATTGAAAATGCCCATATAGAGCCCTGTCTTTTCGGGCAGTAGAGATCCGGCCAGAACGGCATAGGGCAGAGAAAGAATGCTTGCCCAGGCAATACCTACGCCGACCATGGCGATCAGAAGCATGTATTTGTCGTGAACATTCAAGACAGACATCAAAGCCGCGCCACCGCAGACCAGGCAAAGACTGTGAGCATTCCTGCGACCTACCATTTCGGCGATGCGTGGCAAAAGAAACGAAAAAACGAAGCACACTGCTGAATAGACAGCGAAACAAATTCCTGCCCATTCAATGCCCTCGGTATAAACCATAGAACCCTGATTGGGAGCGAGAAATATGTTGTGAGCGACAGCCACAGGAAAATAAAGCCACATGCAGAACAAGCCCAGCCAAGTCAGGAGTTGCACCGGCGCAAGCTGGCGCATGGTTTCAGGCATGTTTCTGATGCCTTGCAGAATCTCTGCTGCGTTTGTGAACGCACCGCGAGTCCGTTTTTTCGAAAAACGCGCCTCTTCGGTATTCGCCGGCGGGTACTCGCTGGTGCTGACGATTGTCCATAATACGGCGCCCAGGAATGCGGCCGCTCCCACATAAAACGAGAATCGAACCGTTACCGGGATCGCGTGCACATCGGAAGCTGCCGACTGAACTTTAAGAACATGGGTCAGCAGCCAGGGCAGCGCGGATGCCAGTACAGCGCCCAGGCCGATAAACAAACTCTGCATCGCAAAACCCCGCGTACGCTGGTTCTCCGGCAAGAGATCAGCCACGAATGCGCGAAACGGCTCCATGCTGATATTGATCGATGTATCCAGAATCCAAAGCAGCCCGGCAGCCATCCACAGTGCAGAGCTCATGGGCATCAAGATCAATGCAAGCGAACTTAGAATTGCCCCGGCGAGAAAATAAGGACGGCGACGCCCAAGCCGGCCCCAGGTGTGATCGCTGGCGTAGCCGATGATTGGTTGAACGATTAGCCCAGTTAGCGGCGCAGCCAGCCAAAGGATCGGGATCTGATCCGGCCGGGCGCCCAGGTATTCGTAGATGGGACTCATATTTGCCATCTGCAGGCCCCACCCGAACTGGATACCCAGAAAACCGAAGCTCATATTCCAGATCTGCCAGAAGCTGTGCGCAGGCTTGTTCATTCAACTCCGTCTATTGATCTCGTCGCCGTTTTCAGATCACTTCGCCTGAAACACGCTCACGCCGATGGCAGGCATTGAAATTGCCGCAGCATGATCCTTTATTTCTGCTTTTCCGCCGCCGAAAATCACTTCGAGCTCACCCACATTTTCCAGAGGTGTCGCGCTAAGGGAAAAGGTGACCGAACGCGCCATCTCAGAATTGTTGAAAACGATGAGCACTCGTTCCTGGGCAGATTCCCTCGCGAATGCGAAATAACTGTCGTCCGATGATATGTCCCACTGCTTGCCTTCTCGTAGAGCAGAGTGCGCCTGCCTCAGGCGCAATAGCGTCTGAACGTGAGCGAAGATTTCCTGTTGATCCGGGCTGCGACCCATCGTGGTAAAGGCATCGTGGGAATCGGCGGGAAACCCTCCTGGAAAATCACGACGGTTATCAGGGTCGCCGGCGCCCTGCATTCCGATCTCATCACCGTAGTAAATCTGGGGAATACCGCGCAGGGTGAGCAACAAAGAAAAAGCCGCCTTCAATTTACCCTTTGAGCTGCCAGGCTCTCCGGCAAAGCGGCTGGTGTCGTGATTGCCGATGAAGGTGACGAGCATTTCCGGGTGAGCATAGAGCCAGTCGTGCTGAAGAACACCGGCTATTTGTTGCATAGGCTTGCCGTGCAAGAGAACATCGCGCAGCGCGTAATAAAGCGGATAATCGAAAATCGTCGAAACCTGCGAATCTATGCCGTCAAACTGGGTCTTTCCTCCATCAAAGAAAGACGCGATAGTCACGTCATGGTCCGATACCTCGCCTATGCTATTTACTCGTGGATAACTCTTCCGCAACTCGGTAAGCCACTTACTCCAAAAGCGACGCGATGAATATGGAAAAGTGTCTAACCGCAGGCCATCCAGATGCGTACTTTCGATCCACCACACAGCGTTCTCGAGCAAATATTGCGACACCAGAGGATCGTCCGTATTTAGGTCGGGCAGTTTGTTGACGAACCAGCCTTGAAGAACGCCGCGTTTTTCACTCCATGTAGCATGAGGATCGGTCAGTGCGGAGAAATTTGTGACCGCGTCCAGATGATCGTCAGGTGTGCCATTAAACCAAGTGGGAGACGGCGGGTTCGCGACCCAAGGGTGCTCCGGGCCGGTATGGTTCACCACGTAATCCATCAGCACTTTCATTCCTCGCTGGTGAGCATGGACAACAAGGTTCTTATAATCCTGAAGTGAGCCCATGTGCTCGTCGGTGGCATAAAGATCGACAACGTGGTAGCCGTGATAATCGGAATTTGCGTTCTTCCAGATCGGTGTGAGCCACAAGGTGGTCACGCCCAACGTCTTTAAATAATCCAGGTGCTCGTCAATGCCCCGCAAGTCGCCGCCGTGATAGGCCGTGGGCTGTAAGCGATTGTAAGTGCCCTTTGAGTCGGGTGGTTGGTCGTTGCCTGGATTCCCGTCTGCGAAGCGGTCGGGCATGATCAGATAAATGACATCGTCCTGATTGAATCCCGCAAATCCATCGGCGCTTTGATTGCGTTTTTGCAGGGAGAGAGCAATTGGTATTGAGCAGGCCGCCGTTCTCACCCTTAATCGAGCTGTTCCCGGCATTGCTTCATGCGTGTCCAGCCAAGCGAACAAATAATGCCCCGAAGGTTCTCGCCTAACCTGGGTGACGAGCAGCTTTGGCGTTTCAGATTCCAATGCAGCGGCTGATAAGCCTTCGCCCGTAATCAGAATCATCGGGTTCGGCAGACCGATCCACCAGTTAGGGGGGGCGACCTTGGTGACGGCCGGGGTTTGCGCATTCGTCAGCGCAGCCGTGAAAAAGCAGACAAAGACGATCCAGGAGCGACCAAGGGTAGGCGTAGTCTTCATCAGAGTGGAGAAACGGGGAGAATGCCTAGTGGCATCCTCCCCTGAAGGCTAAAAGCTCACGCGCAAGGAAAGTTGAATTTCTCTTTCACTATCGAAACGCAGACTTGTAATCTTGCCGAAGTTCCCATCGTTAATGTTTCCATCCGGCGGGCTGAACTGCGGAGTATTGAAAAGGTTGAAAAACTCCCCGCGCAACTCCGTGCGGAATCGCTCGGTGATGGAGAACACTTTACCTACACTTAGATCCATAGTCTTAATCCCCGGGCCAGTAAAGGGGTTTCGGGGAGAATCGCCGGGCGCGATTGGAGTTCCATTCGACGAGGTCGGCACTTTGGCAAATGAATTCGTGTTGAACCACTCGTTGGGGTCATTTAGCTGCTGTAAGGGCCCGACCAGGTCGGGCCGGGTGCTGGGGCTGTAGCAATACGTACAGGTCACGTCGAATGGGAAGCCGCTTGCGAGCGTTACAATCGGATTGAATTCCCAGCCTCCCAGCACCGTGTTTACGGCGCCATTCCAGTTGCTCCCAAATTGGCGGCCATGACCGAAAGGCAGCTCGTACAGTGCGCTGAACACGAAACGGTTGCGCTCGTCCAGATTGGAATTGGCTCGTTCCTTCGTCCACCACTGGAACGGATCCACCACGTTGCCACCGTACCGGTAATCGCTGTCAAATCCCGCGGGTGAATTGTCGATCGCGTGGGCCCAAGTGTAGGAGGCAGTGAATTGGATACCTCTGCTCAACCTGCGTTCCACCTGTGCGTGCATTCCGTTATAACTGGAGCTGCCGCGCGTGTCATTCACCGGGATCGTACCGAGCAGAGGATAGGGTTTAATGCCCGTATTGTAAGCCGGGCGATTGATGTCATAGAAAGTGGAAAGATGCGAACCCTTGGTGCCCACGTACGCCAAGGTGAGGGCCGTCTTGGAATCGAGTTGCTGTTCTACCTGGAAGTTCCACTCTTGCACGTTGGAAGTAGTGTCGCTGGGCAGCCAACCCGTCAAGCTCACATTCGCAGGATTCGTCAAGTTAATATTGAGCAAGTTCTTGCTGGGCAGCCCAACCGCAGTGATGGTCGAGATGTTGGGTGCCCCATCGGGAAGCGGCTGTGCCAAGCCGCCCAAGGTCAGCAAGAATGTTGGGGCAGTGGCGCTATAAGCGTAATACGAGCTTCCCCCAAAGGGAGCGTTCTGGGACATCTGTTTGTCAATACCTTCGCGGTCAATGAAGTAGAAAATTCCGTAACCGGACCGGACCACGGTTTTCTGGTTCCCGAACAAGTCATAAGCAAAGCCGACGCGAGGAGCGAAATTTTTCTTGGGTGTCGTCAGGGTGCTGTCCGAGAGCCCGTTGGTTCCGGCCAGTTCGATGGCACCAGTGTTGACATTGAAATTGGCCATCCGGTTGTTGATTTCCGTGGGCCAGGTGAACAGGTCATAGCGCAGGCCCAGGTTCAGGGTCAGTCGGCTGTTTACCCGATAATCGTCCTGGGCATAAAAGCCGTCTTCCCAGCTACGAGTGTGGAACATGCCACTGGCGGGACCGACCTGATAATCGTTCATCCAGCCCACCAACATGTCGGACTGTTCCCAGCCTGTGGACCAGGGCGCGGATGAAGAAGCCTGGAAGAAGCCTTTGCCCGCGATCGGATTGAAAAAGTCGACTTGTCTCCAAATCAGGCTGCCGCCAAATTTAAAGCTATGACGGCCTTTTACCCATGACAGGTTGTCAGCCAGTTGATAGCTGTTTTCCGGGACAAAGTAATCTCCGTAGTCGCCTGTGTACGAAATCTGGCTTCCGCTATTTCCGATCAGTGCTCCCCCGCCCAGCAGCGGGCTGGTGTTCGCGTTCGGAATGCCCAGGTTGGCCGAAATTGATTCGTTGGCGAACGGTGGTTGATAGCCCAGGAAAGAACGCACGTACCCCAGGCGAAATTCGTTGACAAGGTTGGTACCAAAAAGGTGGGTTTCACCTAACACAATGCTGCGAGGATGCTGGAACTGGTATCCGGACCCATATCCGGCGGGCAGAGCGGGCAGCTGCGAGGTCGTGATATCGAGATCCTGACCGTAGCTGTATCGGGCAAATGCTTGATCCTTCGAGCTGAAGGCATAGTCCAGACGAACGTCAAAATCGTCGTATCTTTGAGTCTGTACGCGATGTGCCTCATAGTTGTTCTCCAGGCAAGAGCCATCGGTGCCAGTCAGGCCGCATACGGGATTGCTGCCCGACAGAATGTTTGGCAGTGGGAACGCATTGAGATATTTGAATCCAGCGGGAACAAACATCGAGGAGCTATAGATATTGCCCAGTACGGGGGCTGCGGGGCTCGATGCTGATCCGCCCGGGTAATAAAGCTGAAACGGCAGCTGGGAGAAATTTCCGGCGCGTTCTAAGGAAGTAGGCACGGTGATGTACTCACCTGCGAATGGCAGCGATTGCCGCACGCCCTGGTAATCGGCAAAAATAAACAGCTTGTTTTTAATGATGTCGCCCCCGGCCGCGAAGCCGAACTGATTGCGATGGAACAGTGAAGCGGCTTCCGTGGGCGAGAAGTAATTCGGATTAGCGTCGGCCGCGCTATTGCGCAACTGCCAGAACACGGTTCCGTGCCAGTCGTTCGTCCCGGATTTCGACGTCACATTGACGACACCGCCACCGGCACGTCCGTATTCTGCCGGCGCTACATTGGTATCAACGCGAAATTCCTGAATGAAGTCAGGGGGGACGAAGAAAACGATGGTGTTGACGAGCGATTCATTATTGTCGATGCCGTCGTAAAGAAAGTCGTTACCTTGGACGCGCACGCCATTCACCGATAGTGCGCCGCCACCGCTAGTAGCGTACCGGAATGTCTCCGCCTGATTGCCTTGGCCCGTCTGCTGATTACCGGGCTGTCCACGGGTAACGCCAGGGGTAAGAGTAGCTAGCTGAATAAAGTTGCGGCCGTTTAACGGCAGATCGGTGACCTGCGGCCCCACAATCGTGTCACTCACGCCGGAGCTGCTGGTGTCCACAATCGGGGTGGCACTTGTGACCTCAACGGTTTCATTGACCGCCCCCGGCGTCAAGGCAAAATCCAAATCAACAGTTTCCGCCGTGTGCAATGTGGCCTGCCGGGTAACCGTGCGGAAGTTTGCTTCCTGCACATCCACTCTGTAGGGGCCCGGTTCGAGGCTGGGCATGGCAAACAAGCCCTCACCATTCGTGCTTACGGTAATCGCACGGTTCGTACCGGTATTGGTGACGGTGACCTTAGCGCCCGGTATCACAGCCCCCTGCTGATCCTTCACCACTCCCTGGATCGTTCCGGTGCTCGATTGCCCGAGCATGACGTGGATCGCGCAAAAAAGAACGAACAAAACCCCAGACATGAATCTTGATTTCATACCGCCTCCAAGGGGAGAAGAATGGGTTCGTACGAGTCTGCCCAGAATGGCCGGATTGTCACGCAGAATGACCGCCACGGGTGACAGTTGCTTGGTGCTCATTTGCTGGATACGGGAAACGGTGTAGTTTGCGAGTGGTTTATGCTCAGTTTCAAGTTTCAGGGCGTTTGATACCGTTACAGGAAGCAAGTTCTATTCTTGCAGTGAGTTCCGCACTCTGTTACTTTGTTGTAACATCCCGTCGTGGGGCACATATGTCGGAGCGGGAACAATTCTCAACGCAGGTTGAGCGACTTGCTCAGAGCGAAGTTCTCCACAGTTCCGAATCGCTTTGCCGGCTTCTCCGCTATCTCGCCAGACACTCCTTAGACCATCCTGGAGTCTCGTTAAAGGAGTATCAGATTGCGACCGAAGTCTTCGGTCGGCCTCTTGACTTCGATCCACAATCTGATTCTGCGATCCGTGTACAGGCAGGACGACTCCGTGCCAAGTTGATTGAGTATTACGCGTCGGAGGGTGCAGCGGACCCGATCCTAGTAGAACTGCCGAAGGGAAGCTATGTGCTTCAGTTCCATCGCCGGGCTTCGGCAGGTTTGCCGCCGCACAATGGAAACTCGACCGTCAAAACCCACACCGGAGCCGTATTCAATGTTCAAGACTCTGCCGGCAGCTGGAAAATTGCCGCGCTCGCCCTTGGGATTGTGTGTCTCGTGTTACTGACTGTGGTCGGGATCCTGCTCACGTCCCGTTCGGTAATCAGTACCGCGCTCGCAGGTCAGAATGATCTCGAACCCAGAGAGTTCCAGCAGTTATGGCGAGCCTTTATCAGCGCGCCGCAGGCCCCTTGGGTGATTTTCAGTAACGCCGCTTTCGTAGGTCGACCTGAAACCGGCATGCGCTACTACAATTCGTCGCGTGATTCCAATTCACTGATCTGGGACCACTATACCGGCGTGGGAGAAGTCCTGGCAGTGCATGATCTCGACGAGGTCTTCGAGACTTTTCACCATTCTCTGCGCGTCAAGCGAGGCAGTTTGTTCTCTCTTGACGACGCAAGAAACAACAATCTTATTTTTCTCGGCTCACCATCTGAAAACCTGACCCTTATGGAAATTCCCAGTACGCGCGAATTTGTTTTTCAGCGCTTGGCAGATGGGCCACGCAAAGGCGATCTAGCGGTGGTGAATTCTCATCCTCAACGGAATGAGGAGAAAAGCTATGTGGCGAGCCCGTCTGGGCTGCCGCTCACCGACGATTACGCAGTGGTCGGACTGATGCCGGGTCTGGATCCGGCGCGGTCCGTCATGATTCTTGCCGGCACAACGACTTTTGGCACACAAGCAGCCGTTGACTATGTTTCCCACTGGGATTCGCTGAAGCAATTCCTGTCGCGACTGCCAATCTCCTCTGACGGGCAAGTCGAACCCTTTGAAGCGTTGTTGCACGTAAGAATCGTTCACGGTGTTCCCGTATCGACTGATCTGATCTCGGTTCGGAAGAGATGATGCTGCGGCTCCGGCTTACCGATCGACTTCGAACCAACGTGAGTTGGAATTTCTAATGCATGTGGCTTTTCCTTCGAATTTGTTCGAGGAATCATCCAGTAATTTTCGCGGTGCAGATATCGTGCAATGTTTTGCGTTAATCGCCCGTACTGCGCGATGTGTCGAAAAGATGGGCCGCGGTATGCCTTGCGCACGTTATAATGGCGCGCACTAATGCCGATCGCGACCGGAACCAAGCTCGGACCCTATGAGATTCAGTCGCCACTGGGGGCCGGTGGCATGGGAGAAGTTTACCGCGCCCGCGATACCCGCCTGGATCGCACCGTTGCCATCAAAGTTCTGAGCTCACAACTGGTGGCGAACGCCGAGTTGCGTGCGCGGTTCGAGCGGGAAGCCAGAATAATCTCTCAGCTTCAACATCCTCACATCTGCGTTTTACACGACGTCGGAAGCGATGGCACAACCGAATTCCTGGTGATGGAGTTCCTGGAGGGGGAAACGCTGGCCGAACGCCTGAAAAGGGGGCCGCTCCCGACGGCAGAGCTGCTCAAGAGCGCCATCGAGATCGCCGATGCGCTCGAAAAGGCCCATCGCGCTGGAGTGGTGCATCGAGATCTGAAGCCGGGCAACGTGATGCTGACCAAGGTGGGCGCCAAACTGCTCGACTTCGGCCTGGCAAAGCCGCTCGCCGGCGGCGCTACCGCGGCTGGGCGAGGCAGCGGATCAGTCACTCTAGTTAACGCCGCCCTAACCCAGACCAGTCCCGCGGCTTCGCCCGCGTCGCCGCTGTCTACAGCCGGCGCGGTGATAGGCACGGTGCAATACATGTCACCCGAGCAGGTGCAAGGAATGGAGGCCGATGCCCGCTCCGACATCTTCGCTTTTGGTGTGATGTTGTTCGAGATGGCCACCGGCAAAAGAGCATTCGAGGGGAAAACACAGGCCAGCATCGTCGGCCAGATTCTTGCCGTCGAACCGCCGTCGGCCTCGACGTTCGCACAGGCTACATCTCCGGGGTTAGACCGGCTCATTCGTAACTGCCTCGAGAAGGATCCCGAGGAGCGGATTCAGACCGCGCACGATGTGAAACTGAACCTGCAGGCGGTCGCCGACGAGAAGCCGACACTTGCCGCGGCAGTGATGCATGAGAGTGTGCACGCACGTACTGCATGGATTGCGGCAGTGGCGGCCGCTCTAATTCTGGGCGCACTCGGCACAATCCTTCTTTACCATCCGGTTCGATCGGCCCCCAGTGTTCGCGCCTCCGTCGATCCACCGGCCAACACATTTTTCCTGCTGACCGGCGATGACGCCGGACCGCCGGTGGTTTCGCCCGACGGCAAACTGATCGCCTTCACCGCCTGGAAGGAAGGCGAACCTGAGATCTGGATCCGGTCCGCCAATTCCTTGGAGGCGCATCGTATCGATGGCACGGCCGGCGCAACCTTCCCCTTCTGGTCGCCCGACAGCCGCTGGTTGGGATTTTTTGTCCTTGGAAAGTTGAAAAAGGTGGATGTAAATACCGGTTCTCCAGTCGATGTAACCGATCTGCAACAGGGCCGTGGCGGGGCTTGGGGATCGGGAGATACGATTATCTTCTCACCCAGTCCGAATGCGGCATTGATGAAAGTCGGCGCAGCGGGAGGAACTGCGGAGCCGCTCACCAGGCTCGATCCGGGGTTGGATTCGCATCGCTGGCCTTTTTTTCTGCCCGACGGCAAACATTTTCTCTACCTCGCCATCAATCATGACCCCTCGAAAACGGCGAATGACGTACTTTACTACGCGTCGTTCGATGGCCGGGAGAATCGGCTTCTGTTCCGCTCACAGTCGAATGCAGTCTATGCCAACGGGTTTCTTTTGTTTGCGCAAGGCGACAAACTGCTGGCGCAGCACTTCGATGCGACGAAGGGAGAGTTGAAAGGCGAACCCCAAGTGGTGGTTAGTGGCGTGATTAATGATCCAACGAACTGGCACATGGACGCCTCTGTCGCCAAAGATGGTCTTCTGATTTACGGCAGCGGCGCATTCGGCACTATGCAGTTGGTGTGGCTGGATCGCAGCGGGAAAAACCTCGGCGTGGCGGCCGAGAATCTGACGCCAGCGACTGCCCACCTTTCGCCGCAAGGAGACCGGGCAGTTATCCAAATGGATAGCGGCGCGGGCACCGCAGACATGTTTATTCTGGACCTGGCGCGCGGTGTTCGAACCCGGCTTACCTTCGGGCCGGTCTCTAACAGCAGCCCGCGATGGTCCCACGATGGGAAATGGATCTATTTTGCGAGCCTTCGCAACGGCCGATACAGCATGTTTCGCAAACTCGCCGATGGCAGCAGCGCCGAAGAGAGCGTGTTCAGCAGTAATCAAGATGTTTTTCCGGAGGACTGCTCCCCGGATGGAAAAACACTTCTGTTTACCCAGCGTGAAAACGGTGGAAACAGCTTGTGGTCCCTCCCGCTAGCCGGGCCGGGCAAGCCGTCTAAGGTCACCGACAACGGCCAATATGGATCGTTCTCGCCCGATGGACGGTACGTGGTTTACGAATCCAACGAATCCAGAAGATGGGAAGTGTACGTGGTGCCCTTTGGCGACCGCAAAGGCAAATGGCAGGTGTCGTCGAATGGAGGCATCTTAGCGATCTGGAGCCGCGATGGAAAAGAAATTTTCTATTTGGGCAGCGACAGCCCCAAGTACTCCCTTGTTTCCGTGCCCGTGAAGGAACAAGGCGAAGGATTGCAAGTGGGAACTCCGCAAACGCTGATCAGCACAATGAACGGCATTGCCGCTTACGATGTTTCCCGTGATGGCAAGAAATTCCTTGTTCCCCGAATCTCGCAACAGGGCAATCAGTCCGTAACGCTAGTGACGAATTTTACTGACGGGCTGGACAATGGGAAATAGGGCTTTGGCCGCTCTCAAGCGTCGGCGCGTCCTCACCTGCTTCCATCTGAGGTGTAGCAAATTCTTTAGCCAAAGAACCCACGAAGGAAAAATGCCCAGCAGATCGTTCCTGAAGGTACTGATTGCGGTAGTGGCATTGGCGGCTGCAGTGCTGGCGCTAGCTGACGAGATCGGGCCGGGTTACGACATCGAGATGAGCCGTATGATTCCCATGCGAGACGGCATCGAGCTCGAGGCCTGGATTTTCAAACCTTCCCACCTGAAGGCCAAAGCGCCCGCAGTGCTGACTCTAACTCAGTACGACATTGATGGTGGGCGTCGGGGCAACACACCCGCCGCTTACACGCGGCGCGGTTATGTCTTCGTGCAGGTATACGTGCGCGGCCGCGGCCGCTCGGGCGGCGTTAAGAGCGACAATCTCGGCCTGCAGGTTGGGAGGGACGGGTATGACGTAGTGGAGTGGATAGCGTCCCAGCCCTGGAGCGATGGTCATGTCGTTATGTATGGCGGTTCATTTGTTGGCATGACGCAGTGGCGCACCGCTGCCCAGCATCCACCGCACCTCTCCGCCATCGCGCCTTATGTGCCGATCTATCCGGGATGGGACGTACCCAACACGAATGGAATTCCGCAGGCATGGTCGGCGGTGATTATGGGCTACACATCGGGCCGCTCGCTGAATAGCGGGTTCATAGCGAACCAAAGCTACTGGGCAGGAAAGATGCTTGAACAATACGCTGCGTTTCGTCCTTTTCGTGACCTGGACGATGCGATCGGGATTGCTCAGGACGACTGGTGGATGATTGACGACCGCGGTCAAAAGCTGTCGTTTATGAAAATGTGGCTCGACCATGTTGGCGACGAAGCCTTCAATCTCGCAGCCGAACCAAAAGCCGCAGATTACGCTCGCATGGATTTTCCCGCCTTAACGGCGACCGGCTACTTCGATGACGATCAACCCGGAGCGCTGCGCTACTATCGAAACCATGTAACTAATGCTCCGGCAGTTGCAGTGAGCCAGCATTATCTGGTGATCGGTCCCTGGGACCACGGTGGCACGCAGAAACCGACGAAGGAGATTGAAGGTTTGGCGATTCAAGACGCTGCGGTCCTTGATATGGACACGCTGCATGTCGACTGGTATGACTGGGTGCTGGGGCATGGTCCCAAGCCTGCGTTTCTGCGTGACCGGGTTGCATACTTCATGATGGGGCCGGACGAATGGCGCTACGCTAACACTCTGGAAGCGGCGTCCTCAGGAAAGAATTTGAACTTCTATTTGTCCGATCGAGAGGGAACGCCCAAAGATTTATTCCATTCGGGCTTGCTTACCCAAAATCCGCCTGGCCAGCAACTGCCCGCCATGGTTGTGGATGATCCACACGAACTACCCGAACTCGACGTGGCCAAATACGCTGAAAACGAGGATCTGAAGAGCCAGTTTCGCGGCTTCGAAAAACGGGCAATCAGCTTTCACTCCGAGCCCTTGGAACGGGATATCGAAGTAGCGGGCCAGATGCGCCTGAAGTTGGTGGTGGAGTCAGACGCGCCCGATTTTGATTTGTGGGCTCAGGTATTGATGGTTCTGCCAGATGGCTCCACGCTCAAGCTTGGCGAAGACATCCGGCGCGCCCGGTTCCGTAACAGTCCGTTCAAACAAGAACTGTTGAAGCCGGATCAAGTTGTAGAAATACCGTTCGAGTTTTACTGGATGGCGCGAAGGATCCCAGCGGGCGCGCGCTTGCGGCTTACTATCGCTCCGCTCAATTCGCCCAATTTTCAGAAGAACTACAACACCGGTGGACGGATTGGCTACGAGAGAATTGAAGACGCTCGTGTGGCGCACATCAAGATCCTCCACGATGCCGAACACGCGAGTCAATTGGTTCTGCCGCTCGCAGCGCCGGCTCAACGATCCACTGCAACACTGAATTAGTACGGGCCGTGGCCAATATGAAGGTGTGGCCCCTGAACCACTTTTAGCGCTACCGCGGTGGTTTCGACAACACTGCCGGAGGTTCCTTTCACCGTAATGGTGTAGGTGCCCAAAGCGGCTGTCGGACTCACAGACGCGGTCATGGTCGAAGTTCCTGCGCCGGTAATCGAGGTCGGGTTAAAGGTGATGGTGACACCGGCGGGTTGCCCGCTCGCAGAGAGCGAAATGCTTGCCTTGAAACCGTTGATAGCTGTGGTCGTGATGGTAGATTTTCCTGCATAGCCCAGCGCCACATCGAGAGAAGCGGGTGAAGCCGAAAGATTGAAAGCCGGAGCAGTCAGTGCGTTAATTAATCCGGCGCCATTGGGACTTCCCCATCCTGTAGCGAGGTCGTAGCCAGCAGTGGCGCAGAAGCCGCCGCTCTCCTGACAGCCGCTGCTGATGTCGTGGAAATCACCGCTGTAGCCGGAACTCAGGCCGAGCGAATACAGCGTGGGATTGATGAACCCAAGAGCTGTGCCGCCATTCGCAACTGCCTGCTGGTTTACGAGAGCCATGTATCCGGCCCACATGGGTGCGGCAAAGCTAGTGCCGCCGTATTCATTCGCGGTGCACGTTGTCTGATCGGCACAGACATAAAAAGTGAAGTCGGAGTTCGCGGCAACATCCGGGCCGTTGCGATAGTTTTGCGAGCATTCGGAACAACCGCCGGCAGTCGCAACTTGCCATGATGGAATCGCAAAATCATCCGGCGAGATACCTCCGCCAGTATCGCTCCAGACGGTCTCAGAGCTCCACGGTCCGCCGGCGCTGCTGGTCGTGAGATCGGTTCCACCGACTGAGGTAACGTACACATCGTCAGCCGGATAAATTGCGCCTTCATTCAATAGGGTTTGCGACCACTCGCCCCAATCACCTGCCGCGTTAAAGTAATTCTGGCCTTGGGCTGCGAATTCCTCGAAATAGGGATCATCGGTTTGTGGGTCGGAAGGCCCCCAAACCCATGACGCACTCAACTGAGCGTTGAGCGGCTTGGCGGTGGCCATCGCATTTAGAAGTGCTGCATCGCTTGAACCGATGTACATCACAAGGCTCGATAGTCCCGGCGCCATGCCGAGCGCCTGGGTCAGATCCAGCGTCTGCTCGGTGTCATCGCAGTCTTGGCTTGCATAACAAGTTGTTGGGGTTCCATCAACCGATAGCAACGTGATAGGAACATTGTTGGTTTGATGGGCATTCGTGTAATAGGTCGTGAGATCGGCTAGATCAGTCCCGACATATTCAAGTAGCCCAAGCGACTGCCCGGCCCCGGTAAGAGTTGTTCCGCCGTAGTACGCGGCCCGCATGTCGCTTCCGCAAAATGATTTGCTCGGACATGAGCCCGTCGTCGCTTCCTGGTGTATCTGCAAATCCTTGTGAGAAAGCGCGGGACGCGGCAGCGAATAATTGTCGAGTCCCGTTATGTGCCATAACTGAACAGCCAGATCGGGCGTCGGCTCGCGATCGGGAGCATAGAAGGTGCGGTTTTCAGTCGGATGTTGATAGACCCCCATTGTCAAATGAAAGGCCGCTTCGATGTTTGCAACCGAGCCTGCGACGTCAATGTTCATTCTGTTGCGCGACATTCCAACCACTTCAAAACCATTTTCGTGGGCAAACGCGATCACCCTGTCGTAGTCCTCTTGTGTAGGTCCGAACTCTTGCGCGAACTGGTCCACAGTCAGAAAATGCCGATAGGCAGGATTGGAAGGATCGTAAAGTCGCGTCAAGAAACCACGCAACTCTGCTTGATTGCGCAATGGAAGGATGAGCACAAGGCGCATCGATTGGTTGGCGGGAACCGTGCCCAAAAACTGCGCTTCACCGTCCTGGGTCACCTGGCGCACATGCCGCGTCTGCAAGATCTGTGATTGCGCGTATACGGCGATGCTCAAGATCGGCTGCATTGCAATCAGGATGAGAATCGATTGGCTGATTTTTCGAATCATTGCGTCCCCTTCCTTTAAGAAGGTTCAACAGAGGTTGTCCGGGCAGTGAATTACGGAGAGCGCCCTGAAGTTGAGAGAAGCTGAAACCGCCGTCAGTATACTGGCACCGCCCATGTCAAGTCGAGTCGCACTTGATATAACCGCGGTTGCAGGCAGGCCAAACGGGGAAAATGCCGTCAGATTTTAACCTGAACTCAATTGCTCCGCCTTGTACTGTCGGCTATCTTTGAATCACGGAGCATCTTCGCGCATGAACAGGGGAGTAAGTGTTTTTGGTTTAGGTTATGTTGGAACGGTGACCGCGGCTTGCCTTGCTGAGCAAGGCAATCGCGTCACGGGCGTTGATATTAATCCAGAGAAAGTGGCTGCAGTTGAAAGCGGTCGCAGCCCGATTGTTGAGCCCCGGGTCGCTGACCTGGTCAGCAAGAACCAGCAGGCATGTCGCTTACACAGCACTACCAATTGCGAAAAAGCTGTGGTCGGAAGTGACATTTCATTTCTGTGCGTCGGCACACCGAGCCTGCGGAACGGGAAGCTGGATCTGGGTCATATTGGCCCCGTATGCAAGGAAATTGGAAACGCGCTGCGTAAGAAATCATCGTTTCATCTGATCGTGGTGCGCAGCACAGTTCTGCCGGGCACGGCAGAGAACATCGTTGTGCCTGCGCTCGAGGAATCGAGTGGAAAGAAGATGGGCCCCGGCTTCGGCGTATGCGTCAATCCCGAATTCATGCGCGAGGGCACGGCCGTGGCCGATTTTCTTGAGCCTTCCATTACCGTCATCGGCGCTGCCGATGCCGCGCACGGCAAATCGCTCCGCGAGCTTTACTCCTGGGCTCCAGGGCGCATCTTCGAGACATCCTTTCGCACCGCTGAAATGGTGAAATACATGTGCAACGCGTGGCATGCAGTCAAGGTGTCTTTTGCCAATGAAGTCGGGTCTCTTGCCAAGCAACTGGGTGTGGACACTGAAGCGGCGACGGAAATTTTTCTTGCGGATACCAAGCTGAACGTTTCTTCCGTGTACCTCAAGCCCGGTTTCGCCTTCGGTGGTTCGTGCCTGCCCAAGGATGTGCGCGCGTTCAACTATCGCGCCAAGGAACTCGATCTCGACCTGCCGCTGTTTCGCTCAATTATGGCCAGTAATGATGCTCACCTGACCCGAGCTCTCGACCTTGTGTTGGGCACAGGGAAGAAGAAAATCGCGATGCTGGGTCTCAGCTTCAAGCCAGCGACCGACGACTTGCGGGAGAGCCCGCATGTGCAACTCGTAAAGCATCTTCTTGGCGAAGGCTGCCAGGTGCACATCTGGGACGACAATGTTTCCTTCGGCCAATTAATTGGTTCGAACCGCCAGTACATCGACGAAGTCATTCCTCACATCGGTTCTCTGCTTTCGCAAGATCTGTCTCAGGTCCTGCGCGATGCGGAAGTTGTGGTGCTTGGTACTCGCGATGTGAACTCACAAACACTCAACGCCCACTTGCGTCCGGACCACATTGTTGTGGATCTCGTGAATCTGGAAAAAAGCCGGCGCCTGGGGACGACTGGCTGGTATGAAGGGCTGTGTTGGTAGCAGGTTCCTGTTTCTACAGATCGATCCAGAGCTAAACGGAGAAAACAGCGAGAGTATCTTGCTGTTTTCTCCATTCCTAGGACTTTTCCCCAAATTACTGCACGGTGAGAGTTAGGGTTGCCGTTTGTGTGCTGATGCCATTACCCGCAGCCGAGACCGTAATCGTGTATTGTGTCGACGTGGGTCCAGTCCCCCCGCTGCTACTGCTGCTGCCGCACGAGGAAACAAAAATCAATGCGGCGCCTGCCAGGCAAACAAGGAGAGCCTGCCAAAATCGGCGCGATTTCCGGCGAGCGCCAAATCCGATAAACACCACCCCAGTCACCGGAAATAGCGTGGCGTAGAACGGTACAAAATGCCCTAACGAGTGGTCGTGCAGCCGCGCCGAGCCTCCGGCTGCGGTAACCGTCAACTTCGAGGTGAGGTAAGGGCCGGCCACTGCCGTGCCAAGATTGCTGAAACTGCATGACGGCGCATTCGTACTGGGAGTGATGGTGCTGCAGGAAAGAGTGACGCCCTGCGCGTTGTATCCGGCAAGCGGGGCAATGGTTATCGTTGACGTCGCCGTAGCGCCGGCTGAAACAGTCGATGGCGAGAGCGGCGTTACTCCCATTGCAATACCGGGGCTGAGCGGGGTGACTGCGCTTATTTCAGTCACAAATGCATCGGAGAGTCCACCAGCAAAGACAGGCTGCAAAGCGCTTGCAGAGATGAAAGTTCCGCCCGTGGAGTCGGTATTGCCCGCCACATAGAGGTTGTTTGCGGAGTCCAGCGCGATGCCGGCCCGGCCTTCAACATTTTGAGTAGTTCCCGCAATCTGAAAGTCCTCGTCGCCTATTCCGCCAAAGTAGCTGGAAAAGCCCAAGCCTGCGCCACTGGCGTTCAACTGCACGATGAATGCATCACTGTTTCCGCTGAGGGATGCGCAACAAGAAAGCGGATTGGCCGGACTGGCCATGGGAAAGTTGCTTGAGCTTGTCTGGCCGGTCGCGTACGCATTACCGAGAGGATCGACCGCGATCGCATATCCCGCGTCCTGCGTGTTCCCGCCCATATAGGTCGAATAGGCCAGCGCACTCCCGCCACCGCTCACCTTTGTTATGAAGGCATTCCGCGGTTGAGTGCTGGTCGAAGCCAAAGCAGACTGGAACGGACTCTGCGTGGGGAAATCGCTTGAGGTGGTCAGCCCGGTAACGTAAGCCGCCGCCGAGATATCCACGGCAATGCTGTTGGCGTTATCCATGCCGCTGCCGCCGAGGAAACTGGAATACACGACCGAAGATCCACTCGCATCAATCTCAGTCACAAATGCATCGTCATCAGCGCACCCGCCCCCGCAGGAGGATTGAAACGCCCCCGAGGTAACTGGGAATGTAGGAGAATCGGTAACTCCGGTGATGTAGGCATCGCCGGAGGAATCGAGCGCGATTGCGGTGGCATTATCGGTGACATTTCCACCAAGATAAGTGGAATATACCAATGCCGTGCCGGTGGGGTTGACTTCAGTGACGAACGCATTCGATCCAGTGCTAGTTCCCAGGCTGCCGTAGATCGGGTTCTTGGTCGGGAAGCTCGTCGAATCCGTTGCGCCGGCGACGTATGCGTTGCCTGAGTTGTCAAAGGCAATCCCGGTTACAGTCGTATCGTCGCAGCCAAGCAGTGTGCTGTAGCTAAGCGTCCCCGCTGCCGTAAGCTTGAGCACAAAACCAGCGCTCACGGTTGAGTTCGGACATGTCGTCTGGAAGGCCCCCGAACTAATAGGAAAACTGTCGGAGCCCGCGCCGCCCGCGACGTAAGCATTGCCGGATGAATCCACCGCGATCGCATTTCCGCTGTACGGATTCGTTCCTGATCCGCCGAAATAACTCGAATAAACGAGGCCGGCGCCACCGGCCGCGAACTTAGTGACGAAGGCGCTGGTAGGACCTGTGGGAGCGGTCCCCATCGTCACCGGAAAATCAGTCGAACTGGTCAGCCCCGTGACGTATGTGTTTCCGCTAGCGTCAACCGCAATGCCATACGCATTGTCCTGTCCGGTACCACCGAGATAGGTTGAATAGCTGACAGTGGGATCAATCACCAGTTCACGGCTGTGGTCATACGCGCCTAAATCGAAGCCGATTCGATTATCCCGGCTCACCACAAACTTTGTCGCAACCACGTGACGTGCACCCTCGAAATCCTGGTATGCGACCGGTGAATGCAGAATCATATCGCCTGCCGAGGAACCAAGAACCAGACTTCCGGAGCTATCGGTTCGAAGCTTATCCACCCCGTGGAGTTGTAACTTGATGGCTCGAGGGTCGGCGTGTGCCGCCAGAAGAAAATCAAACTCCAGGCGATGTTGCTCGCCGTGAAAAGCGAGATCAATGCCTGGATAAATTCTGGTGTAAGTAACGCGGCCATATTGCGAAACGTTTTCGTGCCATCTTGTTGGATTATGCCCTATGAAATAATTGCTCTTCCCTGGAAGCAGGTCTGCGGCCGAGACTTTAGGGTCCCTCCGGGTGCCAAGCATTTCCATCCGTATCGTCGAGGGTCGCGGATCATCATACTTCTTTGCCTGTCCTTGCTTCTGGATCGGCTGAACAGCAAAAACCGCTTCATGCGATGTGAGGAAAAGCATGTAGCCGCTCCCGCGTGCAAGGTACTTGACGCCAGGATCGGTTTGCCCTTCGTTCGCTTCGAATGCAAGCGGTAACTGCCCATAGCTGGAAATCAGAGCCTGCCGAGTGGGCCGGGGAAGTGCTTTCGACTGCCGGACATTGTCCGCCCCATTCACGTGGACTGCTAGAGCAAAAAGCAAAGTGGATGCTGCAATCAGGCTTAGACCACCAACAAACCACCTACCGGACATAAGAAAGTTCTCCCGAGGGTAGAAACCCAACGACGTTTTCTGGCCAGCAACGAGCGGGCTAGTTTATCGCAAAATTCCGTCGCAAACTGCGGGGAAATGTTACGCCACGATTAATTTGCAATGGCCGGCTTCACGCTTTCCTTGTATCCGCCAGAGTAGTAAGAAGATAGGCTTCTTCGCGGAAGGGGTGGCGCGAAGCTTCTCCGGCAGCGATGTTGCCGGTGCTGTCTCCCTGGCGCAACGACTGAGCGCCTATACTCTATCGTGCGATAGTGGAATTGCGCGGCCAGGTTGGATCACATATGCTAGGTGAGTTTTTTACTGCTTAAACAGTGATTGAAGCCGTACAGGTCGCGCCCAGAATGACTCCGTCGCGCACGCATCCAGCTACACGCGCCGCCTTTCTGCAAGCGGTGGTCATAGCTGGCCTTGTCGCCTGGCTCTATTACGCAATCATCTTTCACTTGGTCAGGCAATGGTGGATTGACCCGAATTTTTCTCACGGATTTTTCGTTCCACTCGTTTCCTCATTTATCATCTGGCAAAAACGTTCTCACCTCCAGAAGATTTCACCCAAGCCTTCATTTTGGGGGCTGCCGATTATTTTCAGTTCGCTTTTGCTGCTGGTAATGGGTGTGTTCGGCGCTGAACTGTTCCTGTCTCGAGTCTCACTGCTGGTTCTGCTATGGGGCCTGATGGTTTTCTTTGTGGGTTGGCAGTTCTTTCGCGCAGTGTTGTTTCCCTGGGCACTGCTGATCTTCATGATTCCGCTCCCGGCGCTGGTGATGAACGAGGTTACTTTTCCGCTGCAACTTGCGGCGTCGAAGGTTGCAGCCGCAGTGTTGCCGGTCGCGGGAGTGCCGGTCTTTCGTGAAGGCAATATCATTAATATCCCGGCAATGCCGCTTGAGATCGCGGAGGCGTGCAGTGGAATTCGCTCTTTGATCTCGCTAATCACCCTAACTGTGATGTATGGTTACCTTTTCGAACGGAGGATCTGGGTACGATTTCTGCTTGCCTTGGCAGCAGCTCCGATTGCGGTTGCTGCCAATAGCCTGCGCATTATCGTTGCAGGCATTCTGGTTCAGTATTGGGGACCTCCCGCAGGCGAAGGGTTTTTCCACCTTTTCTCGGGATGGCTGATCTTCGTGGTATCGCTCGTCCTGATTGCGGGAGTTCATAAGTTGATCACGATCCAACTCCCGAAAACTGGACCATCTACAACTGAGTCAAGTTGTTAGCTGCCAGAACTGCCGGTGTAGAGCGCCCAATTGCTCTGCTCCCGCTATTGTCGCCACGGTGCTCACAATTTAGAACCTGGATATTACCTTCATGCAGGACGAGGCTAACCCGCTATCGCGAGCGGGATAACTTGCGGGAGTGAGGTGGAGCAGACGCTCTTCTCACAGAGTTTGCCGAGCGGGAAGGTCGGGCGCGGACTCTGGCAGGACGTTCGCGCTCGGTTTCAGCGGCGAGGCTCCGCGACCGAGTTTTACGGTTAGGCGCGCCCCTTACGCTCTGTCGTTCAAGGTGACCGAGTTCGGCATTGAGTTGCCTGCCATTTCTATGGCTGTTCGCGTGCCTCGGAACCGCTGATTGGGCAGACGCGGCAAGCATGCCGGAACCAAGGACACACGCGAGTATAAGGTTGCAAGACAAACCGGCCATAGTCACCTTTACGGACAGCTAATAATACTTCAACTTTGGGGCTTTCCGGTTGTTAAAATTCGTCAGATGCCGCGCCGAGGGCGGCAAGACGGGCTGTCGAAGTGCATGAGAGCATACTTGAGATTCGCGGTCGTTACGGTAATATTGGGCGCCACGGCTCTCCTGCTCCAGGCCCGCAATCGAATCGAGATTCTGCCGCCGCATCAGAACCTATCCTCCTTCCCGGAGCAGTTGGAAGAGTGGAAAGGCACCGATCTAGCCATTGATACCGCGGTTCGCCAGATCCTCGGCCCGGGCGAATTTCTGCTGCGTGATTACCAGGACCAAGCCAAAGCGGAACCGGATATTGGCTTGTTTATAGCGTATTTCCCGAGCCAGCGCACTGGCGACACCATTCATTCCCCCAAGCATTGCTTGCCCGGAGAGGGATGGTCGCCCATTGAATCAAGTGAGGTCATTCTGAACGTGCCCGGACACGCGCCGTTTCCGGCAAATCGCTACGTAATCGGAAAAGGCCCTGCTCGCATGCTTGTCCTCTACTGGTTCTGGGCACATGATCGTGGCGTCGCCAATGAATATTGGGCCAAGTTCTACCTGATCGCCGATTCAGTACGGATGAACCGCAGCGATGGCGCCTTAGTGCGCATCATGACGCCAATTCTGGCGAATGAACAATCCGAAGCCGCTGACTCCCGGTTGCACGTTTTCGGAGAGGATGTCACTGAACGCCTGAATCGCTATGTGCCGCGCTAGCTTGTTCAGTAATACTTCCGTATGTGATTTATGAGCGCAGACAATTCTAAGGCAAAACACAATTTTTATAGGGCTGTAATAACCTTGTCACACAGCATGTCTACTATGGATAATGAACTGCCGGATTTTCTCGACAAACTTTCTTTCGTTTATCAAGCAGCCATCACATGTTCAACTTTCGCTGCACCGATTGCGGCGGCTCCGAAGCACGGCGCTCGCGCCCGCGTAATTCTCTGGAGCGCTACATCCTGCCCGTTTTATTGCTACGTCCGGTGCGTTGCGAAAACTGTTATAGAAGGACGTTTGTCTTCATCTTTGTCCGATCCGAGGAGCCTTCGCGACCCCAGAAAGCGGCTTGATTTCATGAGCAAAACAAAGCAACTGGGGTCGTCGTACACCGGCGTCCGGTAGAAACTTCGGCCCTGGATACGATCGGGTTTATGGAAGACACAGCTTAAGGTAAAGTTCAGGTTATTTTTAGTTCACCAAATCACGGCTCCATTTCGCCCAACCGATCGCTAACCAGCCATCTCGCGACAGCGTTTAAGTTCCTGGTGCTGCCTTCAGTTCTAACCTTATGCCTAATCGCGTGCCCGTTTGCAACAGGACGGACTGGTTCGTCTGAGACCTGCACGGCCGGTTCTGTCGCGGGTGCCATCGATTCACCCAAAGAGATCCGCAGCCACCACGGTGTCTTACGGGCCGATCTGACCTTTCGAAATGCGGCCGATGCCAATGGCAACATGCAGTACTGCTATCTCGACAAAAGCGGAAATCGCTCCCCGACGTTGCGAGTGAACCCAGGAGATCTGGTCATCCTGAAGCTGAAAAACGAACTGACAGTCGGCAATAACGGAGATCGGAGGAATCCACACCCGAGGTCGGCCTGCGACATGTTGATGACACCAGATGTCACTAATCTTCACTTTCATGGCCTGAGCATTCCGCCCTCGTGCCATGCCGACGATTCTTTACGTACGTCTATTCCCGCCTTCGGCAAGCCTTTTGTTTATCGTTTCCGCATTTCGCCACAGCAGAGCCCGGGCCTCTACTGGTACCATCCGCACATTCACGGACGCAGCGAGGAACAGGTGCTCGGGGGGGCATCCGGGGCTTTCATCGTGGGAGGGATAGTAAACAAGGTTCCGGAAGTCGCCGGACTCCCTGAACGCATCGTCGTGCTCCGCGATCACCAGCTTGGTCGATCGGCTCATCGACTGCCTGATCGGCCACTGCCCTCACGCGATCTGTCGGTCAACTACGTTTCCGTCCCCTATCCTGACTATCCCGCGCCCGTGATTCAATCGCAGCCATCGGTTCGTGAGTTCTGGCGCGTGCTGAATGCCTCCGCGGACACGTATGTAAACCTCAATCTCATATTCAATGGCGAATGGGAGAAAAACCGGTTTGTGGCTGCGCATCCTTATTGGCAGCAGCTGGGCATTGTCGCGCTCGATGGCGTACCGATTTCACAGGCCAATCCGCATGGAAAAACGATTGATTGGAGAACGGATGTACTGATTCCGCCGGGAGGACGGGCAGAGTTCATACTGCAAGCGCCCGCAGAAGGCGTGAAAGCTGAGTTGATTACTTCCGGCGCGCAGATCACTCCACCTATAGACGAAGACAGCTCCATGAACTCGCCCAATAACCCCGCCTTCCCTGTCGACGATGACGATGCAACGCCTCCGCGGCCACTGGCGAAAATAGTCGCATCGGAATCGGCGGTTGAGCCGCCCGCCCTGCCCCACACCGGCCGTCCTATAACCAATGACAATCAGCCAGCACTCGTCGATGTAGTGCCCGGCAGATCTCGGAAATTGTATTTTTCCGAGGAAATAAAAGACCCGAAACACCCGGCTATGTCCACATCGTTTTTCATTACAGAAGAAGGACAGGTACCGCGGATGTTTGATCCATCAAATCTCACGCCCAACATAGTCGTCCATCAGGGCGATGTGGAAGACTGGACAATTGAGAACCGCTCGCAGGAATCACATGTGTTTCACATCCATCAGCTGCATTTCTTACTTTTGGAGCGAGACGGCGAGCCCGCCGACAATCACTACCTCCTTGATACCGTAGATGTGCCTTACTGGGATGGAAGCTCAAAGCAGTTTCCGAGTGTGAAACTGCGAATGGACTTCAGAAATCCCTCCATTGTGGGCATCTTCCCGTACCATTGCCACATCTTGCAGCACGCCGATGGCGGCATGATGGGGCTCATCGAGGTGAGGCCGACGGCAACTGCCAGGCGCTAGCACAACCGCTGTTCGAGCCAGGTAGAGTCAGGCTTCTCGCCGCCCATCCATGCCTTGGTCTTACCCTCGGCTCCGGAAAACGATATGCGCACCGCTGCGTAGTCTCCCCATGCGCTAGCAGTAACTGCCAATGACCCAGACCTTGGTTATGTACCAACGACAGCTTCTCGACCTTTTAAGTGCGGTGCTACTTTGCCTTCGAGATCGTTCAGACGACGAAGTTCTTCGGGACCGCTCACACCTAGAAACATCGCCAGCAGTGGTGTACAGCCCTCCCGTTCAGAACCGAGCTGTACCGCGATCTTTCCCGCGTCCTCATCGTCTGCAAGCGCCGTGCTCGTAGTTCTGGTCAATCATAGGAGGCAAAATCCAATGAAGAATTGGAAGAATGCGTTTGTATTCGTGTGCCTTGCAATGGTTACAGCTGCCCCAAAAATACAGGCACAAAAAGACCCCGGGCCGCGGCCAGGTCCGGCGGGTGCCGGGGGGCCCTACCCGACGCTGAACACCAATGAGCTATTTTTCTTCACTCAGTCACTGGCCCGGTTCCAGGAAATTGACTCCGTCTCCGGAGCCATCGAAGCGGGGAGCGGGTTGGGTCCCCCCTACAATGGCAACAGCTGTTCGGTTTGTCATTCACAACCAGCCGTTGGGGGCAGCAGTCCCGGTCTGACAAGTCCCCAAAATCCAGTGCCGAATCCGCAAGTTGCACTCGCCGCTCTGGACAATGCCACCAACTCAGTTCCGGCGTTTATCGTTTCAAACGGTCCGGTGCGCGAAGCTCGATTCATCAAAAAGGCTGACGGAACAACCGATGGCGGCGTCCATGATCTGTACACCATTGCCGGCCGGACCGACGCGCCAGGCTGCAGGCTGGCGCAGCCTCCCTTTACGCGAGAACTGGCGGCTGGAAACGTCATATTCCGCATTCCCACCCCCTTGTTCGGCCTGGGGTTAGTCGAAAACACCCCTGATGCAACGCTCAGAAAGAACCTTTACTCGACCGAAAGCGCGCGCAACCGACTGGGCATCGGCGGAGTTTTCAATACCAGCGCCAACGACGGTACCATCACCAGGTTTGGATGGAAAGCCCAGAACAAGTCGCTTCTGATGTTCGCGGGCGAAGCCTACAACGTCGAAATTGGAACATCGAATGAATTGTTCCCTAACCAGCGCGCCGCGGTTCCCGGCTGCGTCTTCGATGCTACGCCGGAAGATTCCACCAATATTGTCAATCCGAACGGCGGAGGTACCAACGGAACGGCGTCGGAAATGTCGTCTGACATCGTGAATTTTGCGGCCTTCGCCCGCCTTTCAGCACCCCCGGTTCCTGCCCCATCCACTCTGTCCACGCAGAATGGGGCGCAAGTCTTCAACCGCATCGGTTGCGCTCTCTGCCATTCACCTTCCCTGACTACAGCCGCTTCAATCTACACGGGCATGAGTTCGGTGACCTATCATCCCTTCTCCGACTTTGCACTTCACCACATGGGACCTCGACTCGCGGATGGAATCATTCAAGGTGCCGCGGCAGCAGATCAGTTCCGCACCGCACCACTATGGGGCGCCGGACAACGCCTGTTCTTCCTTCACGACGGGCGCGCGTCGGACCTGATAGAAGCGATTCTTGACCATGCAAGCGGCAGCACGGATTGCCGTAGCGTGCCGCCCTCCTCCAGTGAAGCCAACTGTGCCTCTGAGGCGAATGGCGTTATTCAGAACTTCAAAACATTGACTCCAACCCAAATGCAAGACTTGCTGAATTTTTTGCGATCGCTATAACCACCTCAGGAAAGGTTTCGCGGACAGTCCCGTTTAACTCCTGCGTTCCTTCCGGAAACGGCAATGCTAAGCGCAGGTTCCTTGACTTCGCCCGGGATAGCAGAAGGGTAGCTGAAGGGGGTGCTCCACAGGATCCTGTCTTACAATGAGAAGCACGGAAAACGGCATGGGACGAGGCACGGGAGCATCGACGGTAGCGACCGAGGTGCCAGGCGGAAGCAAAAAGCGCGCCGGCGCCTCATCTCCAAGACCAGCTATGCAACTGGACTGCGCCGCATTCGACCGCCAGAATCTGCTGATTTGTCTCGGGCTGTTGGTCGTCGCCTTCGCGGCCTACTACCCGATCTTCCACAACGAATTTGTGCTTTATGACGATGATGAATACATCACCCAGAACCCGCACGTCAAAGCCGGCCTAAGCTGGGCCACCGTCAAGTGGGCATTTACCACCTACGACCAGGCCAACTGGCACCCGCTTACCTGGCTCTCTCACGCACTGGACTGCAGCATTTTCGGGCTCAGCCCCGCCGCCCATCACGCCGAAAATGTTCTGTTCCACGCTTTGAATGCAGTCCTGCTGTTTTTATTTCTGCAATACGCGACCGGATTTCGCTGGCGCAGCCTGATGGTGGCAGCACTGTTTGCCCTGCATCCCATCAACGTCGAGTCGGTGGCGTGGGCGGCCGAGCGAAAGACCGTGCTCAGCACATTTTTCTTTCTGCTCGCTTTCATTGCCTACGTCTGGTACACACGGGGACCTCGTCTCAGCCGCTATGCCGCAGTTTTCGGATGCTACGCCCTGGCGCTTCTGGCCAAGCAACAGGTCATTACGTTCCCTTTTCTTCTCTGGCTCTGGGATTACTGGCCGCTGGGTCGAATTGATCCTGCCCGACGCAGTTCCTGGTTCTCGCGCGCGGTAATAAAGGATAAAGTCCCGCTACTCCTGCTGTCGTTGGCAAGCGCGGTGCTGACGATGAAAGCGCAGAAGGCCGGCGGCGCCATTAAAGACCTTGGTCGCTATAGCCTGCTTTTGCGATTTGAAACTGCCGTCGTTTCTTACGTTCGCTACCTGGGAAAAGCGGTCTGGCCGTCGAAGCTGGTGGCGCTGTATCCGCATCCCACACAACTGTATCCAGCATGGCAAGTGATCGGCGCATTGCTGCTGCTGGTCGTTGTCACAGCATTTATCCTCCGCGCGCGGCAGCAGGAGTATCTCGCGGTGGGATGGTTCTGGTTCCTCGGCAGCATGGTACCCATGATCGGGTTAGTCCAGGTCGGTGTGCAGGCGCTGGCTGATCGCTATGCCTACATCTCATTCATCGGCCTTTTTGTGATGATCGTCTGGCTGACTGCCTACTGGGCGAACGCTTACCGGGTTTCGCCGCGGTGGCTTGCCGCGCCATCGCTTTGCTGCCTGCTGATCCTTGGCCTGCTGACCCCCCGTCAGGTGCGCTACTGGCATGATACGGAGACGTTCTGGTCACGTACTGTTGCGCTCACCGAAGGCAACTACGTCGCCCATCGAGGGTTGGCAGGCGTTTATCGCAGGCAGGGCAAGATCACCGAGTCCAACGCCGAGCTTCGCACAGTGCTTGCCATCCGTCCGCAGGACCCATATTCAAATATGGTCCTGGGCGACTATGAGCACACGCAGAAGAACTATGCGGCGGCAATTGAGAACTATCGGGTTGTGACCGAGCAACCAACCTACGCCCAGGTGCGCGCTCAAGCCTACGCCAATATGGGTTACAACTACGTCGACCTTAAGCAACCACTCAAGGCCAGGGAGTGCTTTGAGCATTCACTAGTAATAGAACCCGATCAAGCTCCCGTCATGGTGCAACTGGGTTTGATCGCCCAGTTGGGCGGAGATACGCCAACTGCCGTCCAGGATTTCAAGCGCGCCATGAGGTTGCAACCCACAGACGTGGGCCTGCTGCTGCTGGCCAACGCCCTGCTGGAAGAAGGACAAACTGCCGAATCGGACAATGTGCTGCTTCAAGCCGAGAAGATTTCAAAGGATATAGGAAAAGCAGAAGTGCGGGCCAAGGGCCTGTTAGGCGAAAAATAGGTGTTTCTTCCGGCGTCCCATATTGCAGGCGCGGGTTCTCACGGATTTTGTGAGAGCCGGCGGGTTTCGTTCTAAATCGCACCTCGCTGACTACTCGACTTTCGAACAGTGCGTCGACAGCGCCTTCCAGCTAGTGCCTTCCTTTTCGGCCGTCGTGCTGCAAATAATCGTTCGGGCACGATGTTGGCCTTCAATCATTGCATCGTAGGTTTCCTTAAAACGTGCGAGACCGATATTCCCGACCACGTCCGTTTGCACGTCGCTGATGTCGGCCTTTGTGAACTTGTTGTTCGCTGGATCCTCAGCATCTTTAATGAGCTGCGTTTTCGGAATCCACGTTCCGAAGCTCGTGCCTTCGACGTAGTCATCCGCCAAATGCGATTCCATCCACTTAACGTCGTTGTCTGTCTGCGCTCTGTTGCTTTCTTCGACGAATTTGTCGAAAGATGCTTTAGAGGCACTGCTGCTGTGTTTTTGAGCAGCGACGCTGCCGAGGCAAAGCAAAACGGCTGTGCAAACGGCGAGCACAAAACTCTTCTTCATAGTTTCTCCTTTCCCTCATGTCTGCGCGGATTCTAACCCATTTCGGAAGGGTTTTGATTCTGAATCGCCTTCGCCTGACAGTCGCCCCTGGTTATTGCATTTTCCCCGGATTCGCCACCGCTATGCCGTCTTCGCCAGCCTCATCTCTTCCCCTGTCCGGATCTGATAGTGGTGCTCCGGCACAGGGAAACCGGCATGGGTGAACGTCTCGCGGATCAGGCGATTCGTATCGAAGTAAACCTGCCAATAATTTGCGTTGTTGCAGTACGGGCGAACAGCCAGCACCGGCCCTGCCAGGTTGAAGCTGATGATTTCCACGTCGGGTGCGGGCGCAGCGAGCACGTTCGGGATTTTCGCGAGCGCCGGCTTAAGCAGGTCGGCGGCCGCCTGCGGATCAACATCGTGGGCCAGTTGGGCGGTCAGTTCGACGCGGCGATAGGGGTTGGCGGAGAAGTTCTGGATGGTGTCTCCGAAGATCTTCCCGTTGCCGATAATCGTCTTCACGTTGTCAGGCGTATTAAGGGTGGTTGCGAACAGCCCGATTTCGTCGATTGTGCCGGTCACGCCTGCAGCGGTCACGAAATCTCCTACCTTGAACGGCTGCAGAATGACCAGAAATACACCTCCGGCAAAGTTTGCCAACAGCCCCGACCACGCCATGCCAATGGCTACGCCCGCCGCCGCCAACAACGCCGCAAAGCTCGTGGTCTCCACCCCGAAGAAGCCGAGGATGGCGACAACTAACACGATGTTCAGCAGGGCCGTCACCGAGGAGTTGATGTAACGGATCAGAGTGGGATCGATCTTCTGCTTCCGGAGTGCGCGGTCGATCAGTCGAAGAGAAAGGCCGATCAGCCACCGGCCAACGATCCAGATGGCAATAGCGCCAAGAATCTTCAGCCCCACGGTCGTTAGCAGCGTCGAAGCAGTTTGCGTCATCGCATTGAGATTGAGATTCATAGACGCTCCTTGGTGATGCTATCTGATACGCCATGGTCCGGGCGGACACACCTTACCCCGGAAAATCGTTGCACTCGAAATACGGGGTCCACTATACACCCGCTCCCTTTATTCCTGTCATCCCCTTTTTCTGTCATCCACGAGTTCAGCGGGAATGATTCGAATGCGAATTCCACCGCTTATTGCTTATCGCCCGCGGCAAACCGCTCCACGATCTTCTTTTGAATGTCGGCAGGAAAGTCAGTGATGTCAAACAACCGGCGGACTTCGATCATTTCGTTATCGTTTCCAGGGATGCGCGAGGCCCATTCGAGCGCCTCTTCGCGTGACTTCACTTGAATAATCCAGAAACCGCCGATCACTTCTTTCGTCTCGGTAAATGGTCCATCGGTAACTTTCGATTTTCCAACTTTGAAGGTCACTCGCGCGCTCATCGTCGCGGGCGGAGTCAAGCCGTCGAGCGCGAGCAACACACCGGCCTTTTGCAGTTCCGCGTTGTATTTCCCCATCCTATCCATATCTTCGAGGTTGGGTACGGCGCCGGCTTTTGCAGTTGCGTAATCTTTCGGAAAGATCATCATCATGAAACGCATTGTTTTCTCCTTGGACTCCGCATCCGGACCGCTGTTTCTCTGAATTTCTATCCTTATGACTTAGCGGTACCGTTTGCCACTGGATCGTTCACATGCCCGGCGCCGGCGTTCCATCGGACCACTTGTCCACGCCCACCAAGAAGACGGACAGTGGCGGAAAGGACTTAAGTTGGGGATACGCATCCGCGGACAGATACCAGTAATTGACGCCCATGACTGGAGAATTTGCCACGTCCACACTCGAGGCGGCGTCGTTCTTGGCTGATTCGAAGAACATCACGTGAGGCATGTTGTGTCCGCCGCTATCGGTAAGATATGACGACTTCGACATCATGTAGGACACAGCTCCCGCCTCGAGGGCTGGCAGTTCTTTCTTGTCTATGGCGGCTTTGAGCGCGGCAATGACCTCTTGTTTGGAATGGCCGGCCAGGATTAGTTCAGTGCGCTTGTAGGCATAGGGCAGAACAGAGAGCGTGCCCGGTGGGTTGAGGCATTCTGCAGCGCGAACTTTCGGGCTCCAAAATTCAGGATGATCGAACATGGCCATCCACCCGCGCGCTACCCAGCACACCCAGCCGTTTTTGCCTTCCACCGCAGTCTCATAGCCGTGGCGGGTCAGGACGACAACGGAGGCGTCATGCGAGATCGCGTCGGGCGCGGCGCTGCGGGCCAGGGCGATTTCCGTGTCGCGATCCATTAAATATTTGTCGATCGGGGCCATCTTTAGATAGGACGTCGCGGGATAGGGGGAAGCGGCCTCCTGTGACGTCGCTTGGTAGACCGTAATGAGAGACGCCATACCCAGCACGATCAGCAGTGCAAAGCTTTTGATTACCATCCTCATGAGACGCATTGAGTTGCTCCTTGATATTTGGTTCTTCAAAGGCCCAGTGGGCCATCTTCAACGTGCAGTCTTCTGGCGCCGTCGTTCTTCGCTTGCTTTCTTGATTTCGCTCATGTCCCCCGTGGGCCGAATCTCAAAAATGCTGCCATACTTCACCGCCGGATGCTGCGTTATGAGCTGTACCGCATGATTCATGTCCCTCGCCTCGAGCACCAGAATGCCGCCGAGCTGTTCCTTCGTCTCCGCATAGGGACCATCCGTAGTCGCGGCTTTGCCGTTCTTCCAATACACGGTCAGGGCGGTTTCCTCAGGCTGAAGCCCTTCTCCGCCAGCCCAATTGCCGTTGGCGCGAAGACGGTCGTCGTATTCAAAGCAGCTGTCGAACATCGCGTCCCGCTCGCTCTCGGTCATGGCCGCGTGTTTTGCTGGATCGTAATAACCCAAACAGATGTATTTCATGGTTCTTCTCCTCTTTCACTTTCCTGTCGGGAGGGAGCCGGCAACACAACCTTACGCCGGATCGTCCATTCTCCTCGACCGTTCACCTTATAGTCGTGGGGCACCGAAAAAATCGACAGCAGGGCGAACGATTTTACGGTGGCTGGTTCGCAGATTCTGCTGTCACTGTTTCGAATAACGAAGCGCCACACATCCCGATTTAAGAATCTTTGAATCCACAAGCTTTAATTGGAATTTCTCCGGCAGGCTGACTCCTTCCAACAGCCGTCTGCCTTCTGCCGCAATGACTGGCCCAACGACAACCCGATATTCATCAACCAGGCCAAGCTCTGTCAGTTGCGAAGGAATATCCACGCCGCCGACCAAAATATTTTCGCCTTGTTCCTGCTTCAATTTGATTATTTCGTCGCGAAGGTTCCCACGGACAATCCGGGTCTTGCTGTCTTCAGCACTCTCTAGTGAACGTGAAAAAACAATCTTGTTGATCGCGACAAACGTCCGGGCAAACTCGATCGATGCTTTGGTCTCCGATGGGTTTTTCGCTACTTCAGGCCAATAAGGAACCATCAATTGATAGGTTTTACGTCCAAAGACCTGCAGGTCAGCCTCTTGCAGGAGCTGCGTATAGTGTTCAAGTAGTTCTTCGTCTGCAAACGACTTAGTGTGGTCGCAGCAGCCATCCAGAGTAATGTTGATTGCGTAGATTAACTTTCTCATGGGATTGTCCCTTCTCCTCGTTTATGTACCAAACGCCCGCACCTCTACTGGCGCGTGGCCGGCGAGGGCAGGCTTACATCCTCAAGCCAGCGCCTCATCGAGGTCAGCGGCGTCCAGCACCCAAAACCGCTGATGTGCTCTTTGGTCTCAAGATACGGCCCGTCGGTGATCAGGACCTTGCCATCGGACTGCGCCCGGATCCTTTGTAATCCCCGATCCTCTCGACTTTCATCCTATAGTCGGCGCGTGCGCAAAAAATCGACAGCCGCCGAAAACTATTTTTTACAAGCGCTTGACATCTCCATGACAATCGGCTGGGCCTTCCTTAGTTATCTTCATGGCGCAAGAAAACCTGTGACTTTCATGCCGAGGCAGAAGAGAAAATGACCAGACACACCAGCTGCATCGCAATGATCTTTATGATTGCAGTTTTCGCCCTCGCCAGCGCTGCCATGGCGCAAAGCTACAGCGGCGATTGGCAGGCAACTGTGAGCCACTCCCAGCGCTCCAACGGCACGTACTGCATATCTCTGACTGACAATGGCAGCTATGGGCCACCGCACAGCGGTGTTGCCAAGCTGATTCCCAATAATGGCGAGGATTCTGGGTACTTCTCAGTCATTGATGGGATCATCACCGTATCGTTCTCCTATCCGTCGGGCGAAGGCGATTGTTGTTCCTACCAGGTCTTCACCGCTAAGGCCAGTGACGGCCAGATCGGCAGCGGCGTCTACAATTACATGGGCATAACCGACATTGGCGTACTGACCTTCGGCAAGAAAGGCAGCTGCAGCGAGTGAGATTGGGTCCGCGCGTGGCCCCTAGCCTCTTCAAACTGAGTCGCCGCCCAATTCCTCAATCCGCCTTTTGAGAAACCGACGCTCGGGTTCATGCCGAGCTGCATCTTTATCGTTGCCAGTCGCGAGCAAAGCGAGCGCCTTTTCATAGGAAGCACGGGCCTCCGGAATCCGCCCTAATCTGCGGCACATATCCGCGCGGGCAGAGTGCGCAAGGTAGTAGCCAGACAGTTCGGCGCGTTCGAGCAAGTCATCAATAAGACGAAGACACTGCTCCGGACCGTCGCACATGGCAACGGCCACGGCGCGGTTCAATTCGACCACCGGGGATGGCTGAATGCGAAGCAGCTGGTCGTAGAGCAGCGTAATCTGGCGCCAGTCCGTGGCTGCGGTGGAAGAGCTCCCGGCATGGACGGCGGCAATGGCCGCCTGCAGGGTGTAGGCGCCGAAGCGGCGCGAGCGAAGTGCGCTTTCAGTGAGTGAGATGCCCTCGGCGATCTGCTCCTGGTTCCACAAGGAGCGGTCCTGCTGCTCCAGCAGGATCAAGTCTCCCTCAGCGGAGGTTCGGGCGGCGCGGCGTGACTCCTGCAAGAGCATGAGTCCCAACAGGCCCATCACCTCGGGTTCTGGAAGAAGTTCAAGCAGCAGTCTGCCCAGGCGGATCGCCTCGCGGCTGACTTCGGTGCCGGTCGTTTCAGCCGAGTATCCCTCGTTGAAGATCAGATATACGACCAGGAGGACAGCTCCCAAACGGGCGGCCAACTCCTGAGAGCCTGGCACCTGGTACGGAATTGCCTTATCGCGGATGACAGCCTTCGCGCGCACGATGCGTTGAGCGAGGGTTGCCGGCGTGACCAGAAATGCCCGGGCAATCTCCTCCGTGGTCAGACCGCAGATTTCCCGCAGGGTAAGCGCAACCTGTCCCTCCGGAGGAAGAGCGGGATGGCAGCAGGTGAAGATCAGCCGCAGGCGATCATCTGCAATTTCGCCGTCATCTTCCTCTTCGCCGCTGGAAGCTTCATTGATGCGCGCTGCGGTGCAGAGCGCAAAATCTTTCTGTGATCCGTCCAGGCGCGCCCGCCGCCGCATCCCGTCGATGGCCTTAAAGCGGGCGGTGGAAATCAGCCAGGGGCGCGGCTTGTCCGGAATACCAGTCCGCGGCCAGGATTCGAGCGCGGCGGCGAATGCCTCGTGCATCGCCTCTTCTGCGAGATCGAGATCGCCAAGCAAACGAACCAGCGTCGCCAGGATCCGGCCGGATTCCGCCCGGTAAAGAGCCTCAATGGTTATGCTGAGATGGGCGGGCACAAGCGGCATTTACGCCAAACTAGCAAAGCGGGTGATTCCAAACAAGCGCATTGCCCTTTTGCCGGGGCGCTACTTCCCTTGTCATTCCGAGGCACGTGCAGGGGCAGGCGCCTCGCCTGCCCGGCCGAGCGCAGCTCGGCTGCCTTTTTCTCGCGGAGTGGAACACATTAGTTCATCGAGGGTACCCACCCCCCGGGGTGCGGTTCTTTAGAATCACCGTGCTAGCGCGAGATTCGCGCCAAAAATTAGAAAACAAAGATAGTTGCAGGTAAAATATAGATTCATAAGAAGTTATTTATGCGGCGTTTCGATTCTCTTTGAGCTAATCGAAAAGATCTCAGGATAAACGATCTGGCGGGAGGGTCAAGAGCTCGGAAGTTCCTGTGGGAGTAGTTGGGCGGTGGAGAGGGAAGGTTGCGCCCAGGTCAGCTCGCAGAGGCCGCTCGCGGGACCTGGGGCAAACGGGCGCGATAAGAACGGGGCACGTGGCCTCTGGAGCTCTACTTCTTGGGCCGGGACTCCGGCGGCACAAGACCTTCGAGGC